>Ga0207685_10000010_pt1 | contig 216792 bp, 178 predicted proteins | sample LARL111metaG_FD_184350 | JGI IMG/M metagenome (GOLD analysis project Ga0207685, IMG submission 184350) | Corn, switchgrass and miscanthus rhizosphere microbial communities from Kellogg Biological Station, Michigan, USA - LAR L11-1 metaG... | ecosystem: Host-associated > Plants > Roots >...
CGGGCCGATCGTCGAAGAGCAGGCTTTGATCAGCGTGTTGAAGAAGAAGCAAATCGCCGGCGCGGCGATCGACGTATTCGACATTGAGCCGCTGCCTCCGTCTCACGCCTTCCGGACGCTGGACAACGTACTGGCGACGCCGCATATCGGCTACGTATCGCATGGTCTTTACAAGACGTTCTACGAGGATACCGTCTCGAATATTCGGCAGTGGCTCGACACGCAAGTCTGAGAATGGAGTTTTTATGAAAATTATTTTGATTGGCGCAAACGGAAAGATCGGCGAACTGGTTCAAAAGGCATTGGCGGGTGCTGGCCATGAGATAGTTAAGGTCGGGCACAAATCTGGCGATTTTCAAGTCGAGATCGAGAACCGCGAAAGTGTCAGGAAGCTTTATCAAGCCGTCGGCTCGTTTGATGCCGTGGCCATTGCAGCAGGCGAAGTCGCATTTGCTCCGCTTTCGGAACTCACCGCTGAAAAGTGGCAGTTTTCGTTGGGAAGCAAACTCATGGGTCAGATCAATCTGGTTCAGGAGGCGATCCCGTTCATCAAAGAAAAAGGATCCTTCACTTTGGTTTCGGGCATTCTCAATGACGACCCGATCTTCGCTGGCGTCGCGGCTTCAACCGTCTCGGGCGCGTTGGAAGGTTTTGTTCGGGCTGCCGCAATTGAGCTTCCTAAGGGATTGCGTATCAATCTGGTGAGTCCCACGATGCTAAAAGAATCCGAATCTCAATTTGGTCAGTTCTTCACCGGCATGATTCCGGTCGAAGGATGGAAGGTTGGACAAGCCTACAAACGCGCTATCTTGGGGGCGCAAACCGGCCGCGTTTACAAAGTCGAGTGAGCTTTATTGCTTACCTCTCGAGAATTGGCCGGCACCGGGAATCCCGGCGAGTTCCTGAAGCTCGATCGTCAACTGCTTCAGGAGACGCTGCGGTTCAGTACGATGGCCCACTTTGGCGGGATCGCTTGGAAGGGCGAGCGACGACATTGCTTTAGAAAACGACATTGCTTTAGAAAAGGAACAAAGATATGCAATCCGAAAAGGCCATAATGACGTCAAGACGGGAGTTCGTATCGAATGCCCTCGGAATTGTTCTCGTAACGGTCTCGACTTGGCAAATCCGAGCTGACCAGGCCCGTTCGATGCAGGGACAATCCGACAGCAGTACCTCCAACTCCGGACGTACAACTCAAAATAAATCCCTTAGGTGGAACGTGTTCCAGGCGCCCAGCATCCCCGTTATCACGAGCGATTTGCCTCCAGGCGAAAAACAGCGGCCGTGGCCGCCGATTTCGTCAACCCTTATTTCTGGGGAGCGCGACGCTGTCCTGGTCGACACCCCTATTACGGTCGAGCAGGCGCGAGCCCTGGCGAATTGGGTGGTGGCGACCGGAAAGAATCTGACGACGATCTATGCCACCCATGGCCACGGCGATCATTTCTTTGGCACCAGTACAGTGCTGGAGCGATTTCCAGGTGCCCGCTTTGTCGCGCGGCCGGAGGTGATTAAGGTTATGCGCCAGCAGGCATCGCCAGAGTCTCTCGCTACGTTTTGGAATCCGCGTTTTCCCGGCCAGATTTCCCGCGAGCTTGCGATCGCGGAAGAGCTAACTGGAAACGTTATCAACCTGGAAGGCCACGATTTAGTCAGTGTGCCTCTCGGATTCACCGACACTGCTGGCACAACCTGCCTCCACGTTCCGTCCATCGGTTTGATCGTTGCGGGTGATGCCGCCTACAACAGCGATCATCTGCATCTGTCAGAGTCGCCAGATCAGCAGAAGCGCCAAGAGTGGATTGCTGCTCTCGATAGAATGGAGTCGCTGAAGCCACGCGCGGTAATCGCCGGACATAAACGCGTCGGGAACGATGATAGCCCTCGGATCATTGGAGAAACCCGGAAATATATCCGCGATTTCGAGCGCCTTGCCATGCGGACGACGACCGCGCGGGAACTATATGACGAAATGCTGAAGCTGTACCCCGATTGGATCAATCGAGGTGCGCTCTGGAGTTCAGTGCGTGCCATAAGGACCTGATCCGCTATGTCGGGGGCCTTCGCGCGACACATTCCAGCGGCGTCTCGGACGCTTTGAATCCGCCGACGGAGGAACGATTTTCCTCGATGAAGTCCGCGATGAATGTTCCGCTGGTCGCGAACCTTGTAGAGCGTGAAAGAGAAATGATCGAGACTGCCCTGCGGGAGCCTGAAGGGCTGATCTCCGGTCCGACCAGCGCGGCCACGAGACTGGCCATTCCCAGGCAGACGCTTGAATCAAAGATCAGGAAACTGGGTATTAACCGATACCGTTTTAAGACTTCATAATCTCTCTCCTTAGTTCGCTCAAGTTAACTCCAACATTTCACACCTACGGTGTGAACCTTCTCTTCGGAACCGAACCGATTGCAATTAAATGCGGACCAGCCAACGACGATTTGCAAGCCGAAGTTTCAGCAAACGCCGAAATAGCAGCCCGAGTCAAAGCGTAAACGCCTGTGATTCAGCGGGAATTCCAAGTGGCACTCAGCGTGCACTTCGCTCAAGTGTGAACTTAAGACAAAACGAAAATACTTTCAGGATTGAGGAGCAGATCTCATGAAGAACAAAGTTGTTTTGATTACCGGCGCGCTGACAGGTATTGGCCGTGCCACCGCTCTTGCCTTCGCGCAGGAAGGCGCACGCATTGTTATTTCAGGGCGACACGAGGAAGAGGGCCAGAATCTGGTTGGCGAACTCGGCAAACTCGGCGCGGAAGCGGAATTTGTACGGTCTGATGTGCGCCACGAAGACGATGTGCGCGGCTTGGTCGATAAGACAGTCGCGCGGTTTGGCCGTCTGGATGTGGCCGTCAATACCGCCGGCACCGAAGGCAAACCTGGCCCGGTAACGGAGCAATCCGCCGAAAGCTACGCTGCCACCTTCGACACCAACGTGCTGGGCACACTGCTGAGCATGAAGCATGAGCTTCGGGTGATGTTGGCCCAGGGGTCTGGGAGCATCGTCAACGTGTCGTCTACCTTCGGCCATACCGGCGGAGCCGGGGCGTCAGTCTACGTGGCCAGCAAGCACGCGGTCGAGGGACTAACGAAGTCGGCAGCACTCGAGGCTTCTGGCTCCGGTGTCCGAGTCAATGCGGTTGCCCCTGGTCCGATCGACACCGGCATGCTGAGCAGGTTCACCGGTAGTGAGGAAAGGAAGTCCGGATTGATCGCGGGAGTGCCGCTCAAACGCGTCGGTCAACCCGAAGAGATCGCCGAGTCAATCGTGTTTCTATCATCCGACAGAGCGTCTTTCATCACGGGGGCGACGATCGCTGTCGACGGCGGCAAAACGGCTTTGTGATCGCATCGATCGGTTGGAAAATATTCGGAGGCAGCCGGAGGATGGAAATGAATCAAACTGTTGAAGCGAAAAACAAAGCGCTTGTCCTTGAAGCTTTTGACGCGCTGTTCAACAAGCGCGACTACATAGCGGCTGAGCGCTATTGGTCGCCTGACTACATCCAGCACAGTGCTCACATTGCACCCGGCCGAGAAGGTCTCTTCAATCTCATCAAGAGCCTTCCGACCACGCTACGGTATGAATCAGGAACGATTGTCGGCGAAGGCGACTTCGTGATTGTTCACGGGCGATTTAGCGGCTTCGGGGCTCCTGTGAATTGGATTGCCGCAGACATTGTTCGCATTAAAGACGGAATCCTGGTCGAGCACTGGGATGTCATTGAGGATGAAGCGACCGAAGAACAGTCGCAAAGTAAAGCCCCGATGTTCGGAAAAAGTTTTCCGAAACATTCCGCTCAACTACTACCGCAAAAGTAAATTAAGGAGAAAACATGAGTAACAGACAAGAGAGAGAACTGGCAGGCAAGGTCGCGCTCGTCACGGGCGGTTCACGTGGCATCGGTGCCGCAATCGCCAAGCGCCTGGCCGAAAATGGAGCGATCGTGGCCATCACTTACGCGAAGGATGCCAGCGCTGCTTCCGATGTGGTCGAAGCGATTGAACACGACGGCGGAAAGGCGGTCGCGATACAAGCGGACGCTGCCGACGTCGAAGCTGTCAAGAGCGCTGTCGAAAAGACGGTCGCAACCTTCGGGCGACTTGATGTGTTGGTGAACAATGCAGGTACAGCCATTCCGAAACCGTTCGAGGAGGCCACGCTGGAGGAGATGAATCGCGTGATCGACATCAACATCCGTGGCGTCTACGTCGCGACGCAGGCGGCACTGAAGCACATGAAGAGCGGCGGTCGCATCATCTCGATCGGCTCGGCCGTGGGTGAACGTGTCGCAGCGCCCGGGCTTGTACCATACGCCGGCACTAAGGGAGCCGTGAAGATGTTCACTCAGGCGCTGGCCCGAGAGATCGGGAGCCGGGGCATCACGGTCAACAATGTTCAGCCGGGTCCGATCGATACGGATCTGAATCCCGCGGCGAGCGATTGGGCGGTGCCTCAGAAGGCCGCCACAGCGCTTGACCGCTACGGGCAGGTTGATGAGATCGCCGCGGTGGTAGCGTTCGTCGCCGGCCCGGAGGCCTCCTACATCACCGGGGCGAATCTTACCGTGGATGGCGGAATGAATGCCTAACCGGAGCTATTAGCTGAACACGCGACGCTGTTCTTGAACGCGTGATGCTGGATCAGACCTGAGAAGAACTCTTATGACCAGGCCGAACGATTGATTCAGAAGCAGTACTCTCGCCCACGATACGCCTATTGAAGTAAAGAACACCCGCGGTGGCACTGCCCATCGGCCTGATTAGTTGAATCGAATTAATAGCAATCCTTCGGATGGTCTGTTAATATTTCAGCCCCTAATCTTCCTGGTCACAATTTAAATTGGGAGGTAGCTCATGAAGAGACGAGCAGCAATTGCGCTTTGCGCGCTTGTATTGGCGACTGCATCGGTTGTCGCTCTGCCGCAGGGTTTCAAGCAGATTAAGGAATTTCTGACGGGATATGAGGAAGTGCCTTCGGTATCAACCGTAGGCAACGGCCACTTCAACGCGACAATTAGTAAGGACGAGTCACAGATTCAATGGGAATTGAGTTACTCCGAGCTCGAAGGTACTGTGCAGCAGGCCCACATCCACATCGGTAACGTAGGAGTTAGCGGCGGTATCACAGTGTTCCTGTGCACAAATCTTGGCAACGGTCCCGCGGGAACACAGCCATGCCCCGCGCCACCTGCTACGATCTTTGGGACTATCGTTGCGGCGGATGTCAGTCCAAATATCCCTGCGACAGCTGGGGCGAGAACTCAGGGTCTTGAAACAGGTGAGATAGACGAGTTGATAAAAGCCATGCGTGCCGGCGCCACCTACGTGAACATCCACAGCACGAGGTGGCCTGGTGGTGAGGTTCGCAGCCAGATTGATGGCAATAACAGCCATAACCACTGATTCTCGCAGATACATTGTAGTAGACCGATTTTTGGAAAACCGTGTGCGGCGGTGTGATCCCCCTCTGCTCCACCAATATTCTGTAGCGCAAATTGTTAATTTGCGAATCGACGGCGAGGAACTCCTCGCCGTTTTTTGTTGGCTCAGGTTTTTCTAGGTTTCCAGACTGGAAAGATCCGCCTCAAGATCCATCAGCGGCTGAGCCTCGCAGCGTATGACGCGGCGTAGCCAGAGCGGCTCGTCAAACATCTGCTCGAGTCCGCGCACAATGGCATATCTCGGCTCATCGGCGATCCGCACCGGGAGTTTGGTCTGGTCCCGCAAATAATCGTCGAACCCACTGAACTGCGCGCCTCCGCCGGTAAGGATCAGCCCTCGATCATAGATATCACTCGCTACTTCAGCCGGAAGCTCCATGAGCGTCGTAGAGATGATCTCCACTATCTTGCGAACCACTTCGTGAGCGATCGGATAGACTTCGCCGGCCGTGATCTCGATAGCCTTTGGGCTCCCGGTCAAAATATCGCGCCCCTTGATCCTCATCTCCTCAGCAAGGTCGGAGGGAACGGTCGCTGAAGCTAGTTCGAGCTTAACCCGGTCCGCAGTCTGCGCTCCGATGATTAGGCCACGGTGACGACGGACATGGTCAGTGATCGCAGCGTCAATGTTCCAACTGCCGATCCGCACGGCGCGGGCTTTAACAATCGAGCCATTAGCGACGACGGCAATGTTGGTTGTGGCGCCACCAATATCGACAACCGCGGAAGCGTGGGAATCCTCTATTTTGACACCCGCACCCAGGGCGGCTGCCAGGCCTTCTTCAATCATGCACACACGACCGATGCGCGCCTCCTCCGCAGCCCTGAGCAGCGCTCGCTGCTCAACCTGGGTGGTGCCGGACAAGACACTCATCAGCGCCCGACGGCTGAAGTGTGAAAAACCACTGCGTGCTTTGCGCACAAAATACCCGAGCATTTGCTTGGTTCTTTCAAAGTCGGCGACGACCCCATTAAGCAAGGGGGCAATGACCGTAACCTCGCGGGCCTCGCGTCCATACATCTGTTGCGCCTCGAGCCCAATCGCTATTACTTCTCCGGTGATGGCATTGACCGCGACCAGGGACGGCTCATCGACGACCACGCCGCGTCCGCGCACATAGATGATGGTTGCCGCCGATCCCATGTCTATGGCCATTGAATCAGAGACGAGATTCCGCAACGCGCGCAATCCCATGAACGCTGCTGTCTTTCTCATTAACGACATATGGTAACCACCAAAGAACTGATGCAGCTAAACCACGAAAGAACTGATGCGGCTAATACCTGCGAACTCCGGAGCGGCCCGAATCGCTGCCCCAATCAATTGTACAGTGCAAGTTGTGCGATGAAGAAGACGCCGGAATCAATTGGCGTATCTGGTCTCCCGATCGCCATGCTGCGCTCCCCTGGATGGAGCTTTTCCTGAGGCGTAGCGTTAGAATGAACCCCGAGGTTTACCAGTGAACATTAAGGATGTGGTCAGTATTGACCCCGAGCGAATGAGTGGAGCGCCATGCTTCACCGGAACGCGAGTTCCGATCAGCCACTTGTTCGAGTATCTCGAGAGCGGTGAAACGCTTGACGAATTCCTGCGGCAGTTTCCCAGCGTGGCTCGCGAACAGGCTCTGGCAGCTCTCGAGTTGTCCAGGGAATCTCTCCTCGCTAATTATGAAATTGCTGCTTGATGAGTGTGTGGTACATGACCTCAAGAGGGAGCTACCAGGCCCACGAGGTGGCTATGGTTGTCGAAGCTGGAGCTTTCCTGGAACCCTCACTCGAAGTTAGAATGGTCGCAGATCAGTTGAGTGCGAGGAGTCATTAGGATGTCGACCGTTGAAGAAATATTGAATGCGGCAAAGGCGTTACCCCCTGAGGATCAGGCCGAACTCAAGCGGCGTCTTGAACTCCTTGCGGCTGCAGATGACGATGGCGGGTTGCAGCTTCAAAACGAGGCCTCAGTTCAAGCTAAGGAGCTTCACGAGCGGATTCATCGCGCTATGTACGAAGCGGGGCTGGTTAGCTCGATTAGTCCACCGATCAAGCGTCGACGTGAACGACCGCCGCCAATAAAGATCAAAGGAAAACCGCTCTCGGAAACAATCATTGAGGACCGCAGATAAATGCTGAACCGGGCAGCGTTTGGACACGCTCAATCCTCGACGACGAACCCTTCGGCCGCTGCCGCCGCATTGAGTTCGAGACCCAACGCCGAGCTCGAACGCCTCAGATTAATAAAACTTATCCGTCGCTCCTACCTGGTTAGTAATGTTGAGGCCGCGCCTCAACGGCGGCGCAGCTGCAGATTCTTAATGACGACTCAGCGGTGAGCCAAAGGCTCACCGCCATGTGCCGCGGCCGCAGCCGCATCGCTGTGAGCGAAGTCGTGCCGTTCCTGGTCAACGATTCCAATTAGTCCGTTGCACCCTGAAGGGGGGTACGAGATCTTCTTTACACGCCTAACCGAGCCAGGGAAACAATAGCCATCGCGATTAGTTGCAAGGCAAAGGAAGCAGTCCACCTCAAGTTTTATTTCTCGTCGTTTTCACCTGGAATTATTATGCTTATTGGTGTACTAATAGCGCACCCCAGCACCGTCTTTGGCCTTACGTGCGCTCTTGATTTGTGCAGCAACCGGTTCTGAAGAAAACTCTCGGCGGTGATCAGCGGGTTCCAAGAAGTTTAGATCCGATGTTCTCCGCAACTGCAATTGCGAATTTTCTCACGTGTCAGCACCTGACCACGCTAGATCGTGCCGAGGCTGCCGGCGACATCAAAAAGGATTTCTTTCCTGACCCTGGTCTTGAACTACTGATACAACTCGGCTTGGAGCACGAGCAACTCTATCTTAAAAGCTTAAGAGCTCAGGACCTTGGAGTCGTCGAAATATTGCCTGACGCATCCCGCACGGATTCAGTCGCTGCCACAATCGAGGCTCTGCATAGCGGTGTAGACATTATCTATCAACCTGTTTTCGAGGATGGCGAGTGGTATGGCCGCGCGGATTTTCTTAAGAAGGTTGATTTACCCAGTAGCTTGGGCAACTGGTCATACGAAGTTATCGAGACAAAACTTGCACGTTCTACCAAGGCCCGCGCCATAATTCAGCTTTGCCATTACTCAGACCTTCTATCCCGAATTCAAACCGTCGTCCCGGAGTGGATGCACGTCATTCTGGGTGGGGGAGCATCGCCAGAGAAGTTTCTGACTAAGCACTATCTCGCCTATTTTCGGAAGATCAAACGTGAGTTTGAAGAAGCGACGACGTCGCCGAGCTCTACTTATCCTGAGCCAAACGAGCATTGCCGCGTTTGCGACTGGTTTGGGCGCTGTGACGGCCAGTGGCGAGATGACGATAGCCTGACTCTCGTAGCAAACATTTCTCGTAACCAACGCAAGGCGCTGCGCGAACGAGAAGTCTCGACTCTCACCGCACTCGCTGAACTTGCTTTGCCGGTCACTCCGAAGATCGAACGAATCGGGAAACAAGCACTACTCAATATTCATGAGCAGGCGCGCGTACAACTGGAAGGTCGTAATTCAAAGCAACCGATCTATGAATTCCTTGAACCAATCGAGCCAGAGAGGGGCTTGGCCAAACTACCGCTGCCTTCCGCCGCCGATATCTTCCTTGATTTTGAATCGGCACCCTTTGCGTTCGGAGATGGCTTGGAATACTTGTTCGGAATAATCACCGTCTCTGGTGAGCCAACGCCGGAACCGATCTATGAAGCAACGTGGGCTCTCAATCGCGCGGAAGAGAAAAAGGCGTTCGAGAAATTCATGACCTGGGTGATGGAGCGTTGGGCAAGAAATCCAGAGATGCACATCTATCACTACGCGCCTTATGAGCAGACGGCTATCAAGCGCCTGGCCGGCAGACATTCCTGTTTTGTCGACGAAGTTGATCGTCTCTTGCGCGGAGGTGTATTTGTTGATCTCTTCCAAGTCGTCCGGCAGGGACTAAGAGCGTCGGTTGAGAGTTACTCAATCAAGAAACTTGAGCGCTTCTATGGCTTCAACAGAGACCGAGCATTACCTGAGGCAACGCGGGCGCTGGAGTCTCTCGAAGCATTCTTCTCTCTTGGCGAAACAAAGGTTGACTTGGGTATTATTCGAGACACGGTCGAAGAATACAACCGCGACGACTGTGTCTCGGCGCTTCGGCTACGTGAGTGGCTCGAAGGCCAGCGCATTGAAGTTGAAAATCAGACAGGCATCTCGGTGCCACGACCCGCGCCGAAGGAATCAGCGCCAAGTGAGAAGCTCGCCGCCGAATCTGAAGAAGTCGTGGTCCTCACCGGAAGACTCCTGACGAACATCCCTGAGGATGAGACGGAACGTACAACCGAAGAGCAAGCGCAATGGCTTCTTGCGAACCTGCTTGACTGGAATCGTCGCGAAGCTAAGTCTACCTGGTGGGAGTATTACAGGCTCCGCGAACTATCAGACAGCGAACTACAAGGGGACAAGAATCCCCTTGGTGGATTGGAATATGTTGAAGTCGTCGACAAGGTCAAAAAGTCTTTCGTGCATCGTTACAGGTTTCCTCCGCAAACCCATGCCATTGATCGAGCGAGGGACGTGCGTGATCCTCAAACCGGAAAGGGCGTTGGTACGATCGTCGCTATCGATGACCCGAACGGGCTAATTGATATCAGTCGAGTTGCTACTTCGACAACCCCGCACCCAAAGGCCTTAATCGCCTGCGATGTGATCGACGCCGACGAACTTCGTGACAGCCTTTTGCGCCTCGCTTCCTGGGTTGTCGAAAACGGCATTACTGCGTCAGGTTCATTTCAGGCGGCCCGAGATCTCGTTCTGCGACGGCCACCAAATTTGAGCGGTGAGACTATTGAATCAGCACGGGCGAAGTCTGAGGACCTGACCGAGACCAGCAAACGACTTGCGCTCGCGCTTGATCATTCGGCGCTGCCGATACAGGGACCGCCGGGATCTGGCAAAACCTATATCGGGGCGCGAATGATCTTGGAACTAGTTCGGGAAAAACGTCGCGTTGGGGTAACTGCTACGAGTCACAAAGTCATCGGCAATTTGCTTGATGCACTTTGCGTCGCAGCGAGAGAGTCAGGGTATCCATTGCGAGTTATTCAGAAGGTGACGGACAAATCGGACGGTTTTGTCGATGACGTGGTTACCGTCACTACAAAGAACGAGGCCGTTCCCGCAGCCTTGGCGAGCGGCGAGGCACAAGTCGCTGCCGGCACTGCATGGTTATGGGCGCGTGAAGAGATGGCAAACGCGGTCGATGTGCTATTTGTAGATGAGGCCGGTCAGGTATCACTCGCCTATGCGCTCGCGGCATCTCAAGGGGCCGGCAGCCTTGTCCTGCTTGGCGATCCGCAGCAGTTGGATCAACCCGTCAAGGGTGTTCATCCACCCGGAACAGATATCTCTGCGTTGGCCCATTTGCTGAATCGCCAAACCACCATTGGAGATGAACAGGGTTTGTTTCTCGACGAGACATGGCGGCTTCATCGCGACGTTTGTGATTTCACCTCAGAGACCTTTTATGAAGGCCGCCTCGTCGCTCGGACCGAGAACCAAAACCAAACGATTAACGTTGAGGGGCCCTTGGGTGGAACAGGCTTGCGCTTTGCGCCTGTTACACACTCCGGAAACCAGAATGAGTCGCCCGAAGAGGTGGCAAGAGTTAACTCGCTGGTGCGAGGTCTCCTCGATAGTAATCCAACCTGGACTGACAGGGACGGTGTCACAAAGCCGATTACGATCGAGGACATTCTTGTTGTCGCTCCATACAACGCTCAGGTCTCAGTTCTGCGCAAATCTCTACCGAACGAGGTGAGAGTCGGCACGGTTGATAAGTTTCAAGGACAAGAGGCTCCGGTCGTAATCTACTCGATGGCCACCTCTACTCCCGAAGACGCCCCGAGAGGAATGGAATTCCTCTACAGTTCGAATCGTCTGAATGTCGCTACCTCGCGCGCTCAATGCGTAACCGTACTTGTCGCCAGCCCGGCTTTGTTTCAGGTGCAGTGCAAAACCCCACGTCAGATGCAGCTTGCGAATGCATTTTGTCGCTACCTTGAGATGGCTCGGTCGATTTAGCAGTCATTGATCGCGCGTTCCTAGTCATGCTTCCGTTGGCAAAACCCATACGCTGAGGGAAAATAGCCCGGCTAGTCACAGTCTTAGACTATTTGTTTGATTCCTTAGGGCCCGAGCCATAACCAGGAGACCCAATGCCCGAAGTAACTCGTCGTCGAACCGGGGAAATGCTACGAGAGCTATTTGAAGTATTGCTTCCGGCACCCGACGGAACTCAAGCGCGCGACGCGCTCACGCAATTGGAAAGGCGCTTGACTCTTTCCGAATACGAGAAAGGCGAGTACGCCTCTGGCGGCCGACGATTCGATAAGATCGTTCGCTTCGCGACTGTTGATTTGGTAAAGGCTGGTTGGCTGCACAAAGAGAAAGGACGTTGGACTGTAACCGCGGACGGGAAGAAGGCCTATCAACAATTTGTCGATCCCGAAGCGTTTTATAAAAAGGCCGTTCGACTTTACCATCAATGGAAACAAAGTCAGCCGGAAGACATCGAAACCATTGATCAGGAGCCTGAGAAAGAGGCTTCAGCAAAGGCCGCAAGCATCACCTTGGAAGAGGCTGAGGAACAAGCTTGGCGCGAAGTAGATCAATATCTTCGAGCGATAAACCCATACGAATATCAGGAAATAGTGGCTTCCTTACTTCGTGCTATGGGCTATCACGTTTCATGGATCGCGCCGCCCGGCAAAGACGGCGGTATTGATATCATGGCGGCTTCCGATCCTCTAGGCACTCAGTCACCAAGGATCAAAGTCCAAGTCAAGCGACAGTCACAGACTGTCACTGTCGACGGTCTGCGAGCTTTTATGGCTCTTCTCGGAGACGGTGACGTTGGCATCTTCGTGTCGGTCGGCGGTTTCACAAAAGACGCTCGCGACGAAGCCCGCGCGCAAGAGAGGCGCAAGGTCACACTGCTAAACAACGAGGAGCTGTTCGATTTGTGGGTCGAGTATTACGACAAGCTCAAGGATCAGGATCGAAGACGCTTGCCTCTTCAGCCAATTTATTTCTTGGATTTGGAGCTCTGAGGGAGCTGCAAGACCAGTATGGATAAGCATTTCTCCGCCCGGTTGTGAAAAGGTTAAAGAACCTAGACTAAATTGCGAGTCAACCTCCCACTGTGAAGAAAAAGCCTAGATACGCTCAGAAGACTGCCGCGCCAGATAGGTATTGGGTTCGGAAGAGTTTCTTTGACAACTTCGATCCAGGATTCATAGGTCTGGCTGATTTGACGCAAAGTAAGAAGACTTTTGAAGGCCTGGCAGTCATACTGGATTTGAAAGATTTTACCAGCTTCTGCGATCAGAGAGATTCACATAGTGCGGTTCCCGAATTTCTTGATAAGTTCCTACGGTGGTTGTTTGAAGCGATTCGGAAAGAATTGTTAGACATCAAGGATGGGGCGGAGGTTGTTCTATGGTTTCATCTGCCGATTTTTGGGAAGTTCCTTGGGGACGGCATGCTGCTCTTGTGGGATGTGACTGATATGAGCAACGAAGCTCGTAGGAACTTGGTCCAGGCATTCGATCTGATTTGTAACGACTACGAAAAGATTTTTCTCAAGAACATAAGAACAGATTTTACGAGGCCACCGTCGAAACTGCGTTGCGGAATTGCTCAAGGCCTAGTGACATCGATTGCGAACGGGCAGGATTATGTCGGAATGTCCATAAACATCGCTTCTCGACTGCAAAAGCTTGCCGATGACAGCTTTTCATTTGGATTTACGAAAAAGGGACTCGAAGAAGAGGAAGGTTCAGACTGGTACGACGATTTTCGTCTGATTAAGTTTCATGTTCGCGGCATTGCTAAGGAAGAGTTGATCTATGTATTGAAGCGAGAGTTCAGAAGTCTTTCGAAAGAGGATCGACGGAAATACCGACTATAGCATAACAAGCTCGATCCCCTTGGAGTCGCGAAATATTGGGAGTAAAATCGTAAATGAATTGGAGAATTAACAAATGCCTAAATACACTCGAAACACGGGAAAAGAATGGACTGTTGGGGACGTAAGGCAACTTCGCGAATTGGCAAGGGAGGACACTCCAACGAGAGTGATCGGTTTGAAGCTGGGTCGGACAGTGAATTCCGTGCGGTCGAAAGCCAGTAGCAAGCGCATTTCACTAAAGCCGACGAATCGATCACCTTATAATCGAAGAGCGGCATAGGCAGATGAGAAGCGATATCGTTCGAGGCGCGATACAGTAGTTGTCGCGCCTTTTCCTTGTACCCTTGCCGTAACTCACAATGCCCACACTCAATTGGATCGGGAAACAAGCTGTTGTCAATCACCACCTGCAAGTGCCGTTTCACTTGCTGAAGGACGTACCCGAATTGTCGTGTGGCGAGCCGGGCAGTGGGAATCTGATTGTGCTTGGCGACAATCTCATCGCGCTCAAAGCCTTATTGCCCTATTACGCAAAGCAGGTCAAATGTATCTACATCGATCCGCCCTATAACACCGGCGAGGAAGAGTGGGTTTACAACGATAACGTTGACAGCCCGACAATCCGTAAATGGCTTGGCTCTGTTGTAGGACGAGAAGCTGAAGATCTTTCGAGGCATGACAAGTGGCTCTGCATGATGTATCCAAGACTAGAATTGCTGAAGAAGTTCTTGTCTCTCGACGGATCGATCTGGATCTCTATTGACGACACCGAAATCGCATTACTAAGGATTGTAATGGACGAGGTATTTGGGAGAAACCGCTTCGTGGCGACAAATGTATGGCAGAAGAGATATTCGCGGGAGAACAGAGAAGCTATAGGAGACGTGCATGAGTACATCGTCGTATACGCAATGAACCCAAAGCGATTCAAGGATATTCGAAATCGAATCCCGATTAGCGGAAAGCAAGCCAACGTTTACAAGAATCCAAATAATGATCCAAATGGCAGATGGAGGCCAATTCCGATGACAGCTCAGGCAGGGCACGCAACGGAAGATCAGTTCTATGAGATCGAAGCCCCGTCTGGAAAAGTTTTTAGACCCCCGAAGGGTCGCTGCTGGGGACTCTCTGAGGCAACTTTTAAGAGACTTCGCGATCAAGGGAGAATATGGTTTGGCAAAAACGGGAATTCGCAGCCCAACGTTATTCGTTACTTATCCGAGGTTGAGGGGATGGTGCCTTGGACTTGGTGGCCGCACGAAGATGTGGGTCATACAGATGAATCAAAAAAGGAGCTTTACGAAATACTAGGCAAGGAAGTTGATTTTGATACGCCTAAACCCGTTCGTTTGCTTGAACGCATACTTCAGATCGCGACTTCGCCGGGCGATCTAGTTCTCGACTCCTTCGCGGGATCAGGAACGACGGGACATTCGATTCTTACTTTAAACCAGCATAATAGGGAGCTGCCTAGGCAGTTCATTCTGATTGAAATGGAAAAGAATATTGCGCGCGATGTGACAGTCGAGCGTGTGCGGCGTATTGCAGTTGGTTACACAAATGCTGAGGGGAAGAATGTAGCCGGGGTCGGTGGTGGCTTTCGGTATTGTGAATTAGGAGACGCTCTTTTCGATGAGACTGGCAAGATTCGCGAGACGGTTCGCTTCTGTGATCTCGCGCGACATGTTTATTTCACAGAAACCGGCGAGCCGCTTCCTCGCGAAAGAATTAAGAAGTCCCCGTTGCTGGGGATAACTTCGAACGGCGTTGCGGTTTACCTTCTCTATAACGGCATCCTCGAAGACAGATCGGTAAATGGCGGCAATATTCTTACAAGCAAAACGCTGGCATTACTGCCCGCGCATTCCGGACCGATAGTGCTTTATGCGGCCGGCTGCCGATTGAGCAACGCGCGGCTCAAACGCGAGGGCATTACTTTTAAGCAGACGCCTTACGCCATCAAGGTCAAATGAATTTAAAGAACTACCAGGAGAAAGCACTCGATTGGCTGCGACGTTACTACCAGCGTTGTCGTGCTTTGCAAGAAGCAGGCGACAGCTTTCCCGTATCAACCGCATTCACTTCGATCACTGCGGAAATTTATGAAGGCACTGGTTTACCATACTCGAAAGTCGAGCAGATGCCGGGGATTCCTTACGTCTGTCTTCGCATTCCGACTGGTGGCGGCAAAACGCTCGTTGGATGTGAAGCAATCGCGGTAGCACAAAACGAACTTTTGAGAATCGATCATCCTGTCGTCCTTTGGCTTGTTCCCAGCGACGCAATTCGCAAGCAGACACTCGACCGTCTGAAGGACAGACGTGATCCATACCGAATAGCCTTGGAAACAAAACTCGGCGAGGTCGAAGTGCTCGATATTGATGAGGCACTAACAGTCACGCGGCCCGTTCTCGACGGCGCGACGGTTGTAATGGTGGCTACGATGCAAGCGTTTAGGCGTAAGGACATTACTGGTCTGAATGTTTACAAGAACAACGGCGCCTTGATGAGTCACTTCGAGAATCTGCCGAATGAGCTGCTCGATGTACTTGAGCGAAGGCCCGAAGGCGATTTCGATTACTCTCTGGTCAACGTCTTCCGTCTGCGATGGCCCTTTGTGATTGTCGATGAAGCTCACAATGCTCGACAACCGCTCGCGTTTGAGACATTGAAGCGTCTTAACCCTTCGGGAATTCTCGAACTGACCGCGACTCCCAACACTAAAAGTGAGTTCGTTACATACGAAGGCGAGAAGGTAGAGAATCCGCCGAGCAATGTGCTCTTTTCAGTGACCGCTTATGCGCTAAAGGCCGAAGAGATGATTAAGCTCCCCATCTTGCTTCGGTACCGCGAACCATGGGACGCGTTGTTAGGTGATGCCATTGCACTTCTCGATAAGCTGAAGGATGAAGCTGAAAAAGAAAATGCGGAAACCGGCGAGTACAGTCGCCCAATCATGCTCTTGCAAGCGCAACCGCATTTCCAGAACAAGACGAGCGTAACGGTTGAGACGGTGAAAAGGACTCTAATCGATCAGTTTCATGTACCGGAAGATCAAATCGCGATCGCTACCGGAGAAATCCGGGACCTCGACAAACCAGAGAATCAAAACGTTCTGAGTCCCTCATGTAAGCTGCGGTTCATCATCACGGTACAGGCATTGAAAGAAGGTTGGGATTGCCCATTTGCCTATGTGCTTTTCTCGGTCGCCGAATTGAGCAGTGGTCGAGCGGTTGAACAGATACTCGGGAGAATCTTGCGGATGCCGCGAGCGCAACGAAAGGCGCGCGAAGACCTTAACACTTCTTATGCCTTTGTTGCGTCGACGCGATTTGATGCAGCGGCCCACGCACTCAAAGAGGGACTCGTCCAAGCCGGCTTTGAGAAACAAGAGGTTGGCGATCTAGTTGTTGAACCAACCCTGCCTTTGACTGGTGGCCCAGCTACTGACATGAATGTCGCGCTTCGGGAGCCAATTGAGATCAAGTTACCCGCTCCGATTACCGATCCGCTTCCGGTATTCGTGATTGATGCGGTGACTTTGGATCATGAGAACCAAACGTTAACGATCCAACGACCGCTCAATGAAGAGGAGGCAATCGCGTTGACCGCTTCCCTAACAGACGAAAGTAATAAGGCCGCGGTAAGCGAAGCCTTGGGGATACATAGTCAATCTCTTAGGCAAGAAAAATCACCTTCTGAACTTGGCGAAGTGTTCGAAATTCCCGTGCTCGCCCTTAGGCAAGGAGATTTCTTCCATCAATTTGAAGCCGATGATCTCAGCGATCATATTGATTGGACCTTGAGCGATGGGAATGCAGACCTGACGGGCTTTGTGGTCCCCGAAGAGAAGCGAGGCATCAAGATTGATATTACTGACGCGGAGAAACTCAAGCAGGATTTTATTCCCGCCGGCGATGCTCAACTTTACTTACTTCAAAGTTCAAAGGAATGGCCGGTAGGCGAATTGGTGTACTGGCTGGATAGATCCTTTATACATCGCGGTCTAACTCAGGCAGAAACCGGAGTCTATCTGAACCGCATCGTTGCGAAGTTAATGGACGACCGGGGATTCAGCGCTGAAACACTCACCGCTCATCGCCATCGGTTAAGCAAAGCAATCGAAGCTAAGATCAAATTGCTGGAAAAAGAAGCCAAGCGCAAAGCATTGGAAGAACTTCTCTTTGTCGACGACTCGAGGGTATATGTCGATTCGGCAGCGATCCATCTATTCAGTCCCTTCAAGTACCCATATACTTACCGATATGATGGGCTGCCACTCCCACGCCACTTTTATCCAGTGATTGGCAACCTGCACAATAGAGGAGAGGAGTACCAATGTGCGCGAACAATCGCAAACACCAAGGGTATCAAAACTTGGATTCGTAATATTTCGGGAGAGCCCGAGGCCTCGTTTTGGATCCAAACCTCCACCGACAAGTTCTATCCCGACTTTGTATGCAAGCTCACAAATGGCAAGAACTTGGTAATCGAATACAAAGCTGCCAGTTATGGCGACAAAGCGGACACGGATGAAAAAGAGAGATTGGGTCAGTTGTGGGCCGCGCGAAGCAAAGGCACTTGCTTATTTCTGATGATCAGAGGACCAGAGGAGCTAGGAAAAATTGACGACGTGGTGCGCCAGTCCGTGGGTAATGAATTTAGGCTGCGTTAATCTGACGAAGGGGAGCAGAGCTTGATTCGTGTTGACATCAAACCAGAACTGTTGAGATGGGCTCGTGAGCGCGCGGGCTTGGAGACTGATGATCTCCGCGCATCGCTTTCCAAAGCTTGCTGCGTGGGAGGAAGGGACCGTCAAACCGACGCTCAAACAAGTCGAAGACTTTGCCAAGGTTACGCGCACGCCGGTTGGCTTTTTGTTTCTTGATAAGCCGCCGCTTGAAGAGATTCCTATCCCTGATTTTCGAACTATTCGAAACAAACCCATTGCACGTCCCAGCCCGGACCTCCTCGACATGATTTACGTTTGCCAACAACGCCAGGAGTGGTATCGCGACTTTGCCCGATCGGAGCGAGAGGCGCCGGTCTCGTATGTTGGATCTGCGAGTTTGGATAGCAGCGTCGAGCAGACTGCGGCAACGATGCGTGAGGCCCTGAAGTTTGATATCGAAGAACGCCGGCGTATTCCAACATGGACAGACGCTCTGCGATTCTTTATTGCCCAGGCAGATCAAGCGGGAATTATGGTGATGTGCAGCGGTGTGGTGCTCAACAACAATGCTCGTCGTCTTGACCCGGAAGAGTTTCGTGGGTTTGCGCTGTCGGATACTCTCGCGCCGTTAGTATTCATAAATGGGGCCGACACAAAGGCCGCGCAGATGTTTACACTCGTGCATGAACTCGCACATATCTGGCTGGGCCAATCCGCGGTTTCGGACCCGCAAGCTTCGTTAGTTCCAGACCATCGAGTCGAACGCTGGTGTAATAATGTCGCTGCTGAACTTCTCGTTCCGCTCGAAATTCTCGAACATGAGTATGACGGCGATTTGAGTTTGAGATCGGAACTCGATCGTCTGGCCAGATTCTTCAAGGTTAGTACATTAGTAATCCTCCGCCGGATTCATGATGCTGGTGGCCTCACGAGAGACGAGTTCTGGAGCGAGTACGAAAATGAGTTGGAACGAATCCTCGCAATTACCAGGAGCAGCGGCGGCAATTTCTACTTGACGCAAGCCGCACGTGTTAGCAAACGTTTCGCGCGCGCACTCGTGATCAGCACGCTTGAAGGCCAGACGTTGCACCGCGATGCTTTCCGCATGCTCGGCTTTGCAAAGCTCGACACATTTCAGAAACTGGGGCGCAGTCTTGGAGTGGTGGCGTAATGCCGTACCTGCTTGACGCGAACGTCTTCATCCAGGCGAAGAACCTCCACTATGGACTCGATTTTTGTCCGGCGTTTTGGGACTGGCTTATCGCAGAGAATGCCAATAACAAAGTGTTCAGCATAGAGCGAGTTGGCGACGAGCTCTTGGCTGGAGGCGATGAGCTTTCAGATTGGGCCGATGATCGAGGTGCTGACTTTTTTCTGAAACCCGACCCGAACTTGCTTGCGGCATTGAGTACAGTGAGCGCGTGGGCCGCAGGACAAAGCTATGAGCCGGCGGCGGTCAATACCTTGCTGCAAGTCGCGGATTATTATTTGGTCGCTCACGCGCTCGCGCACGGCCATTACCGTTGTTACACATGAGAAGGCCTCGACTTCGAACAAGAAGATCAAGATTCCTAAGCCTTGCATCGGACTCGGTATCAAATGTGTTACTCCGTACGAAATGCTGCGAACGGAAAGGGCACGTTTTATCTTAGGGCCATCTCCAACGTGATCGCGCTTATCAATTCCTCAGCATGCTCTCGGTTGCTATAAGAATTCCATGAAAAGAATGTCCGCCATAAGTATTCGCCAACCGCACGTCGAGGAAATCTGCGCGGCAAGAAGAAGATTGAATACCGGAGTATGCCGACGAACAAACGCGAGCGGGTCTATGTTTATGCGAGCATGAAGCCGGCAGATCAGAATGCATGGGATGAGATTGGAAAGCGACCAGGCGAAAGCGGCTAAACTGAGAATCACGTCCTTCCCTTTGTGTCGCGCAAGGAGTATAAGGCTCGCGTTATTCAAGTTTTTCATCTTGGAGGCTCCGCAAAGTGTTCAGAAATAAGCTCAAATTAGCTCTCAGGACGCTCGTTCTTATTCTGTGGGCACTCAGTGTGGGCGGTGCAGGCTTCGGACTGACAAAAACTCAAGACATTCGCGGTGGCGCTTGGGACTTCCTTAATACCCAACCTAAGAATCCGACTGTGCATCGGAAAACGTCGCACGCAAAGACTCAGCCGAATAAACAATCGAATACGCCACCCTCACGAGCAAATGACGGCGATAAGACGGAATCACAAGATAAGAATAAGGTCTCCGATGAAGTCGAAGACTCACTTGCGTTGGGAAATTCGGCACGCGACGCACAACCACCGCGGATGGCAGACGCGGAAAAAGCCTACAAATTGGCTGTGAAACTCAATCCAAAAGACCCGCGGCCTTATCTTGGACTCGCTAACATCTGGTACGACCAGAAGCATTATGACGAATCTGCGCAGATGTATCGACAGGCAATTGAATTGATGACTAGTACGACGTACATTAGCAGTGCTGGAACAGTCCGCGGGAATCCAGCGCAATCGGTTGCCCTGCAGCGAGGAGAATGGCGTACTTATTTAGCGAAGTCATTGCTTCAACAGGGTCACTTCTCAGAAGCTGAAAATGAATTGCGCACCGCCGTCGGTGAAAACCCAAAGAACCCTCAATCCTACGCACTCCTCGGCTATAGTCTTTTTCAACAGAAGAAATATTCAGAAGCGACCGAGGCGTTGAAGCGAGCAGCGGAATTAGCTCCGGACAATGCGGAATACAAACGTTTGCTCGACGAATCACTCGCCCACCCAACGTAGAGGTCAAACACACGGCCTGGCTATGGATTGGAATAACCCGGCCGCTGCCTCGAGCCTGCAGATCTTTCGGAATTGTCCGATCGCATTTCGGCTAATTCACTATTGACTTCGCCTGATGGCGGGTATACGCTGCGCCCACTTTATCGCTGGAGCTGGCCCTCAGAGCTGTGGTTGCTTTCTCTCTCCGTCCAGTCTCCTCAGTTCTTCTTAAGGAGCAGAGATCATGAAGCTTCCCCTCGTTCTCGCGCTTGTCATCGGTCTGATTCTTTTGTCTCAGATTCCGCTTATAAATACCGAACCAGCCTCAGCGCAAAGCGAATTTGTATTTACTTTAGTCTCGGCAGACGGACAGCCTCTCGCGCAAGTTTCAGACTACACCCTTACAGATAATCAACTCTGTTTTACCGTTACCAATGTATCGAGCTGCAAAACGATCTTAGGAATTGGACCAGATTTCGCGCAGGGAGCTATTAGAGCTACTAGCATTTCACAAACCGGACCAGGAGTCTTTTTGTTGTCGCCGGACAAGAAACTGACTGATGTGAATGGGCAGTTTAGCGTCGACGTCGCTTTCGCATTGCTCGCGCAAGATAGTTCTTCGTCTTTGAATAACGGGATCAATCCGGGCGAAGTTACCCACTTCTGTGTGACAGGGGATTTTAGGAATCTCAAAGCCAAGAACATCGCCAAGAATCTCTTAGTAATCGCCGGTCAAGCGGGGGCCTGCCCTCCTCCGGAGTCACTCTCCTGTGGAACAGTCAATGCGAATCTTAACGTAAGCACCTGTGGTGACGAGCTATGCATTTCAGTTTCAAATAACTCTGGCCAAGACGCCTGCGCAAGGTTCGAATTCATAGGCGCATCTTTTGGTGGTAATCCGATGGTTTGCATACCAGCCGGCCAAACAATGACATCGTGTGGCCCTTTCACTAGTGGCGGGGAGACCGCAACCCGAATGACAGTGACTTTTGCCGATGGCACTACTTGCAGTAGCGTGGCGGAGTTTCACTGCACCGGAGGACTGTCCGAAGTCCTGGGGGGAAGAGGGCAATAGGAATACGAGGCAAGAAGTCTGCTACGCAATCCATTGATCAGTCACAAATTATAGTTAGAACTCTGCCACGTTGAAACAGGCTGAAGAACAAATCGCTGCTCGGCTGGACGGCACATGCGATTAACAAGTGACCTTAAGGACCGCACAGGTCGAATCCAGATCATCTTAATAGCTGTCTTCTGCTTTCAAGCTTCGCTCCTGTTTGTTGAAGATGCTTTCTCACAATCTCAAGGCTCACAAGCACCCGTAGAATCCGCCGACGCTGAACTGCTGTCTACACGAAGCGTACCAGTCCAGAGAGTAATTGCGCACGGTAGTCAGTTCTATCAAGTCAATTTGGTATCAGGTCAGTTCCTGCGCGTCGTGGTGGACCAGCGCGGTGTCGATCTGAAGGTGAGGTTATTTGATTCAAAAGGTGCTAAGCGAGCTGAAATAGATAGTACCAACGGCGCTTGGGGACCCGAACACCTTCTGTTCGTCGCGGATGAAACCGGCATATATCGTGTAGAAGTTCGTTTGCTCGAATCATATCTGCCGGCGGGACGTTACAGGATCTCAATCGTAGAGCAGCGGATCGCAACCGAACAAGATAGAACCAGGGTAAGTGCGCAACAACATTATTCGAAAGGAAACGAACTCTTAGATGTAGGGACCAAAGAGTCTTTGACCTGGGCAAGAGCGGAATATGAAGAAGCGTTGCGGCTTCAAAAAGGTTCGATGGACTCGAGAGGTGAGGCTTCGACGCTTGTCCAGTTGGGCACGCTAGCTCTCTATACGGGTGAGCAGGCGAAGGGACTTGATTATTTCACTCAAGCATTACCACTTTGGCGGGCGGTCAACGATCGAGGGGGCGAGGCGGTAACTCTTAACAACCTTGGTTTTGCCTATAATCGATTCGGCAGCAAACAAAAAGCTTTGGACTATTTCACGCAAGCTGGAAGGATCTTTCGTTTGCTGGGAGATGTACGCGAGGTAGCGGACATCTCAAATAATATGGCCACCGCTTACGTCCGACTCGGCGAATATGAAAGAGCATTTAGTTATTTGAACGAGGCGCTCCCTTATTTCCAGTCGCACAAAGATCCCGTCGCGGCAAACATACTCACAAACCTTGCGGTGGTTTATGAAAGCAGAGGCGAGTATCAGAAGGCTATAGAATCGGTGAGCCAGGCGCTGATAATTCTGCGACAAGCGAAGAAGCGCAGGGAAGAAGGCAACGCCCTGCTCACCGGCGGAACGATTTATGAAGTACTTGGGAAGCATGAACAGGCGCGGGGGCAATTCAGCGACGGTTTGCAAATATTTGAGAGCTTAGGAGACCAACAGGGTCAGGCGCGCGCGCTTGCTTACCGGGGAAAGACTTATGTTCTTTCCGGGGACCGTCAGAAGGCGCTTAAGGATTTCACCAAATCATTGGAGCTTGCGCGAGCTATAAAAGACAAGTCGGTTCAGGCATACACACTCAACAAGATCGGTTTTGTCCAAGCCGGCCTCGGTGATCAACAAAAAGCCCTCGAATATTATTCACAGGCGCTTCAACTCATGCGAGAGCAACGCGATCCGCACGGTGAAGCCCAAACCCTTAATTACATTGGCCAAGCGTATACCCAATTGACTAACAAGGAACAGGCTTTCGATAACTTTAATCAAGCCCTAATAGTCAATCGCCGGATAAAAGAAAAGGCAGACGAAGGCGATACGCTGGGAAATCTAATGAGTGCCTGGAAAGCGTTTCAAAATCCTCGTCTGGCAATTTTTTATGGAAAACAGGCCATAAACATCTTTCAGGAAATCAGGACGAATGTGCAACAGTTAGACAAGGAATCGCAAGCAAGCTTCCTTAAATCGAAGGAGAGTGTTTATCGCGAAACCGCTGACCTGCTCATTTCGGAAGGCAGACTCTCAGAGGGACAACAAGTATTGAGGCTGCTGAAACAGCAGGAGTACTTCGACTTTTTACGCGGGGGCAGAAAAGAAACCGACGCGATAGCTGGCGGAGCCGATCTCACATCAAAGGAAGCAGAGTGGGAACGACGCTACCGAGAAATCTCGGACAAGTTAATTACTCTGGCTAAGGAGCGAGGAGATTTGGAGGAGAAGAAATCTAGAACTCCTGGAGAAGAAAAGCGCCTCTCTGAGTTGGATGAAGACCTGAGCATCTCGCGTGAGGCTTTCCGGCGATTTCTGAACGAGATATCCAATGAGTTCGGCAAGTCAGAACTTGCGAAGCGACGGGAGTTCGAATTGAGGGAGTCTGAGGGACTCCAGCAGGATCTACGGGAATTGGGGAAAGGAGTTGTGGCGCTTTACACGCTCGTCGGTGAACACAAATATCGGGTGATCCTGATTACGCCCGATATACAGAGGGGCTACGAATATCCAATTAGCGCGGCTGACCTGAACCGTAAAGTTGCCGCCTTCCGTCAGGCTTTAGAAGATCCGGACACCGACCCACTTCCCGCTGCGCAAGAGCTATATCGCATCGTCGTCGGCCCCTTGGCGAAGGATCTCAATGAACTCCAACCGACAACGCTGATGTGGTCATTGGATGGAGTTTTGCGTTACGTACCGATCGCTGCGCTGCATGATGGACAAAAGTATCTGGTCGAACGATATCGCAACGTCATTTTTACGCCAGCAAGTATGACGCGGCTAAAAGACATATCGCGCACGAGATGGAGAGGCTTGGGCTTTGGCGTATCGAAAGCCCTTAGTGGTTTCGCCGCGCTACCGGCGGTTCCAGAAGAGCTACATTCAATCATTCGGGAACCGGGAACAGGAGACTCTCGAGGTGTCTTGCCTGGAAAGATAATGCTTGATGATTCGTTCACCGAACGCATAATGAGATCGCAATTACGACAGGGCTATCCTTTAGTGCATCTGGCAAGTCATTTCCAGTTTTCACCAGGAGATAAGTCTGGATCTTTTCTCCTACTCGGCGACGGAAAACATCTTTCGATCGGACAGATAGAGAACTCGGCAAATCTCTTCAGCGGAGTCGATTTGCTGACTCTATCAGCATGTCATACGGCGATGGGAGGAGTTTCCGACGGAAAGGAGGTAGATGGCTTTGGCGAACTCGGACAAAGAAAAGGAGCAAAAGCTGTCATAGCAAGCCTGTGGTCGGTCGCCGACAAGAGTACACAACTGTTGATGCTTGAATTCTACCGCCAGCGCGAAACGCATCCTGGAATGTCAAAAGCTCAAGCTCTGAACAAAGCTCAACTGTTTTTATTGCGGGGCCGAGATGATCAAGCAAGTACGAAAATCAACAAGGCGCCCCGCGGATTCGGATTGAGCAAAGAAGCTAGAGTACTGACGAACGACGAGCGCGCCGGACAATACTCACATCCATTCTACTGGGCGCCTTTCATTCTGATCGGAAACTGGCGTTAGTAAACTCGTCTCCGCTGAAGCCGTAGTTACAGCGACGAGAAAAACAAAGCGTTAACCACGGTTCAATTTTTGGAAAGATGCTTTAGTCAAGCTTCATGACGACCGAGCTGGTGAGAAAAGGATTATTGAATTCGGCACGCTCCCCAGCTTTCTTCCCAGGGACGGGAAAGAGACGAGCGGAAAGAGGCTTGTGAAGTTTGGTCGAGAGCGCCGCTACATCCCGAATCAAAGCCGCGAGCTCTTTAGCCGGCGTATCCCCAGCCAGAGGGACCACGTCAAGGCCGGTGCCGCACACGCTGGAATAGAGCAGCAACTCACGAACACTGTACCGCCCTTCGGCGGCGCGCTGGGCCAGGATCGGGTCCTCGAGCACAGGCAGCATCAGTCCAGAGTAGCCGCATGTTTTGATGTTGAGACTGTGCAGTACATCGGTAATCGCTGCGCACGCCGCCAGGGTTGAGGCACTTCCAAACGGCACTCGCGTCAGGGCCTCGATAGCCGCGCCGATGCTAGCTTCCTTTGATGGAGCTGGTGAGACATCAATTCCCAGGTACTCGCGATGTTCGTCGCGAGCAACTCCTACCGCCAACTTTTCAACCGGGCCAAGCTCAGACTCCAGGAGCGCCTTGAGCTTCGCTTTTCCCTCTGGGATGTCTCTGGATTGTTCAAATGCTTCCTGCAGCAGGCCGGGGGATTCAAGGCCGATGCTGAATGCGTCCGGGCCCTGATGATAAGCAACCGGAAAGAATGGCGTACCGGCGAGACAGTTTGCGGCCGCCGTGAAACGAAAATTGCCTTCGCCGCCTGGAGATGTGTGGGCAATGGCAACGATTGCTTCAGCGGCGGTGAGTGCGGTTTGACCGTGAATACCTCGCCCGGGTGACGCCACAGTAACGCTGAAATTGATGTTCCTGGTTTCTTTTACAAGTTGAGTGGCCCACAAGGCGAATTCCGGATCGTGGCGATCATCAGTGATCACCGGTCCAATGCTGAATAGCACCCCTCCAGCGGTAACCACTTCGTCAATCTTCTTTAGATCCGCGAGAGCTTCGCGGCGCGTCTTGCCGTTGAGATATTCGGGGAAAGGCTGGGTAGCGATGCGCAGCGTTTGAATCTCGTATCCTTCGTTCTCGAATTTCTTTTTGGCTCGCTGCAAAAAGCTTATCGCCGATTCGACGGTAACAAGATCGGAGGTGTTCTTGAGATTGATGCCGGCGGTTATCGTGCGGATCTTAAAGCGGTGCGATTTAGGGGGAACGATCCTTTCTGAGGCAAGCGCAAAGGTATTTTGCGATTGTGATCGATCAAGCCCGATATACGCACTGCTGCTAATTAATGCAAACAGAGATAGCGTGAAGAGTTTGATTGTTGAGTTATACATCCAGCGTCCGGCGCCTTAAAGAGTTTTCGTTTTTCCTCAGCTCCTCTAAGCTAACGCCCGGGCCTTTCCTATAACGGCAGGCGCAGGAATTAGCAATACCGCAACATAAACCATCTTGCTTTGCTTGAAGCATCAGCGGCAACCTATTTCATAGGCTCGATAATAAGTTGCACGCGCAGCTTTTTTTGCGCTGCTATTTCTAACATCTTTGAAATACCATCTAATGATCCAGTTTTGTTCAAACTCTCAACCGCTACGCTCACGCCTTCAGGGCTTACCAGCTTTGGTTGAGTCTTGCTGCCCAGTTTCTTTACCTGTCCCTCAGACCAATCGAATGTTCGCTCCGCAATTTTTTCAATAATCTTTTTTGCAAAAATCCCGCTGCCTAATATTATAAAGCCAAGAATTAGTTCCCATTCGTGGGTTCTATTTATTCGGACGTACACAGGCCCGTCCTCTAAATTTGTTGAACCACCTTCTGTTGTTACCGAGAACGCCCAATGATCATCTGTTAAAGAAGCTAGCAACGCCCCATAATCCAACTCATTTACATTGAAGGCTTGCGACGGGTCAGCCCTGTAAATAGCGATTTCAATTTGGTGTTCTTCTTTCATAGCATAACTCCTCTTCGAGTTAATGGGTGGTCCTGCCACCCAATCAAAGGTCTATGCGTCATATCAACGTCAGAGTTGACAGAGCGTCGCGAGCCCGTTCAGCTTTCGATCAATCAATCAACTTGCGAAATACGCTCACCGAGCTCCGGTTCAACGACATTGTTTGACAGGGCCGTTAGACTATTGCACCTCCTTATTATGTCAGGAAAGTGCCGTTTCGTTTCCTCTTCGCGGTCGGGTGCATGCTGTTAACAGACTGCCGTGCTTCAACTGGCCAACGTACCTCCGTGGCGGGCTAACATGCGGACGTATTGATCGTGGACGCTGAGGAAGGCTGTCACTGTGAGCGCTTCAAGGAGAACGCCCGAGAAGAGCAGCAGCCAAGAGAACTTAGCCAAACAAGCCGCAAGAGTAATGAGCGGTAGATTAAACATCAACGAGCGGAAGACTCTGAGCCTCGAGCGTCGCCGAAACATCCGTTCACGCCAGCCTTCCGGGCCCGTGAACCTATCTTCGGCTGCGTAGAACGACCAACCGATCGACTCTTTATCTGGTCCCATGGCGTAGCGCTTCCAAAGGCGGCGGGTTCGAGGCTTTAGGAGTTTCAGTGACACGTTAAACCAGACGGTGTCAAAGAGTATTCCAAGTGAGTATGTAGCGACGGCCAACCCTACTCCCAGTGCTGCGGTGACGGTATCAGGCTGCTTGGCGAGCGCGTCCTTGAGCTTATCTACTTCGGCAAGGCCCGAAGCAAGCGAAAGCAGGAGCAGCCAGATGATTGTGTGGCAGCCGATGACGAAATACTCAGCAACGAGGGCGGTCCAGGTCATAGGGCAGTTCTTAGGAAAATCATCAGGCAGCCAAGGTCAGAGTTGACCAGGCGCGGCGATTATATCCAACCTTCGATTCAATCAACTTGAGAAACATCCCGATACATCGGGACTCCGGTCCAACGTGTTGTAGGGCGCCCTGAGAAAAACCACACCAGCTTATGCCTCGAAAGCGATTAAGGTGCAGGAACGACAGCGAGCTGCCTTCAAGACGGCCTGGGCGGCGGTGCCTCTAACACTCAGTTGGCCCAGGTCGATTTGCTCGAGGTTTCGGCGAGAGAAGAAGCCGGTATCATTGGCTTCGGACCAGAACAGTGAGCCGCCAATCCCTCGAACGTACAAGAAACCCACCTCCATATCTTTACCACACGACGGGCATTTCATAAGCGATTCTCCCTGGGGGTCGGCCCAACGTCAGAGACATGGATGTTGAATGGGCGAGTCTGAACGAGTAGCCCAGGAGGAAATCGACGACGACAATTCACTCTCAAGTCTCGGCGTTTGGTGCCTTGCTTCTATTCCAATCTGAAATGGAAGTCAACAGAAGAGGCAGACTCTACCAGCTTTGCACAAGGACGATAGTCGAGGTTCTCATTCACACCAAGTATCTGCCCAATGCCGCAATTGCCCTCTCCCTTTGGGAGAGGGTTGGGTGAGGGCTTGACCCTTGAGGCGCTCTTACCTGCGACGTTAAGAGAGATGATTTCGCGAACTTGAGTCAGTATCCCGAGCGGTAGCGAGGCGGATCAATTCAAGCTACGTTGAGCTGTGATCCGGTCGCTACCGCTCCCGGTACTGACACGCTCGCGAAATCATCTCTCTTAAACATTCAAGGTGTTAGATCGACTTCCTAAGCCCTCATCCCCGACCCTTCTCCCAGAGGGGAGAAGGGAGAAGGGAGATCTGAATACGACCGCGTAACTTCCCGGCCCGCTTTGACTGGGAACCGTTATCAGAGATTCATTGTTACCGCTGACTGCTTACTGTCTACTTACTTTTTCCGAGCTCGCTTACCGGCGCGGTAGAGACGAACGTCCAAAGCGAAAGGCGCGACTGAAACGACTTCTACTCGCCGGGCTTCTTTGTGGGCAGGGTTAATCAGATAGTTGAGCTCATTCGGGATGACCACGGAAGGAAGGTTGAGAATCGGAGTCGTACCTTCGCGCACCCAATCCGTCCCGATGTCCTTCAAATCTTCAATCGCGGGAAAGGTGCGCCAGTTTTCAGGCAAGTCATCGATCGCAATCTCGGCGCGGCCGAGGTCATCGGGAACCTGAACCTGGATCGAAACGAGATCGTCAGGCAAGTCGCTTATGGGAAGGTTGACCAGATACTCAAGAACCGCAAGCGAGAGAGTTCCTGAGGTGTAAACCATGGACGTGCCAACGTGGTTCCATCGACCACCAAAGCGGCGTGCTCCCTCGCCGGTCAGCGGTTGCTCGGCATGGGTCCTCCGAGTAACGCGCCAAACAACCATCAGCTAAAAACCCCATGTTCGATCCTTCCCAGAATGTTGGTAACCTCGTCTACGCCGGCTTCGGTTTCCAGCAACGACAAGGGCGAGACGTTTCCGAGGGCACGGTTCGAGGCACTTAGCCAGTGACGCGCTTTCTCTTTGGTGCCAAGTACCGCTTCGGCAAAGGCAAGAATCTTAGCCAGACGATAGACGCGCTCTGACTCCTGAGGAAGGAGTCGGCCCGTGGCCTTGCGTCGTTCCATCGTTCGTCTGGCAATTCGCAACGTGGGCAGGACATCCGCCGGCGGCGCATCGAGCTCCGCCATTACCGCGTCGACCGTCGATGTACGCAGTCCACGTTGCACTGCAGTAATCAGATCATGTTGTGAAGACACCTTCTTTCCTAGGGTTCTCTCTCCGCCTAATACTCTCGCAACCGCTGATGCTTTAACCATGTTCTTTTTTGGACCTCACTCAGGCACCCTCCCTGACGGTCGGGTTTCCGCATTCAAAGAGAAGGCAGCTTTGCCATCTGGCACACATAATACCGCCAAATGCCCAACAAGGCCAGAAGTCGAATAGTGTCCTGGTTTGAGTTTTTTTCCGGGTTCTCGGTGACTCTGTAGTCGAGTCCAGGATCCGATCGGCGGTTCTGACACATCGTTCCCGGGAGTGTCAGGAGAAGGGGGAACCGTTTCGACGGTAACTATATAGTTACCGTTTAAGCGGTTTTCAGATCTTAGTTGGCGCAGTTCACCTGGCTAAAGCCAGGTGTGAATGAGACCGGGTTGGCTGTCTCGTCTACTTCAGATGCTTCGATACTAGCTTGGTCATCTCAAACATGCTTACTGTTGATTTGCCGCCGAACACATCCTTCAGCGCGCCATCGGCTTTGATCATCCGTTTGTTCTTCGGGTCCTGCAGTTTTTTCTTTTTAATGTAGGCCCATAGCCGCTTGGTGACCTCAGTTCGCGGGATCGTTTTCGAGCCGACGATCTCCGCCAGTGCCGGACTCGGCGTCATTGGTGTCATGAACGCGGCATTGGCTTTGCGGGCGGGTTTCTTCTCAGCAGTCTTAGCCATTTGGTCTCCTTTGAAAGATGGGCACCTCGCAACGGTGATAAGTCCAGGGCGATACTGAGCCTTGGTTAGGCCACTGCCCCGGCGCGGATTATGAACAATCTGGAAAGCAAAGAGCAAGTTAACGAACACGCAATCCGCGCTTCTCTGTGTGCTCCGTGGCGGATTGTTTTTCTTGGAGTTTTCAACACGGAGACCACGGAGCTCACGGAGTTTACACGGAGAAATTCGATTACTCCGACGACTCCTGGAGCCAGGTGTGAATGAGAACCGGATTGGCCCGAAAGAATTTGATAGCCTTCCGGGCGAAAGGTAAATCATTGAGCCATCGGCTGACGCGGGTGGTACCGACCTCGCCCTCTGCGGACAAGGATGTCCGCGACCTGCACGCACGATGCGTGCGCTCCGGCCTACCAGATCTGACAGCGCTCGGCCCGGACCATGGCATCGCCGGTCTTGCATTGATACGCCTGCGCGAAAGCGGGCATATTCGAAAGTGGCCCGTTCACTCTGAAGCGAGCCAGCGGATGCGGGTCAGTGGCATTTCGTAAGCGCGCCGCTTCAGGTCGAATGTTCTGCGCCCAAACCTGATCACTGGCCACTGATCTCTAACTATTTGAAGGTCCTTCTGATCAAAACAGTGTGTAGATAAATGGCGCGAGCGCCGAGCCGGCGGCGAACCACATCAACGCACCGAAGACCAGCATGACGATGATAATCGGTAGTAGCCAGAATTTTTTTCTGACCCGAAGGAACTGCCAAATTTCTCTTAAGAGGGACATGGACCAGGTACCCAAAAGGCCAATTTGCTCTCATTCACACCTGGCTTAAGCCAGGTGTGAACTGCGCCAAGATGAGGATCGGAAACCGTTTAAACGGTTTCCCCTTTCTCGTGACGCTCCTGATCACCCGGCTGAAGCCGGGTGTGAATGAGAATCGACCTTCCTTCTTGTGCAAAGCTCGCCACGGTTTTGGAGACGGAATTTTTTCCTTCTATGTCCTGTCGACTTTTCAACTCTTCTTAGTCAGCACATTCTCGCCATTTGCCTGTGGCAAATTCAAACGATCGCGGAACAGGTTCAGCAATAAAAGAGTTCCAATACCGCCGGCGCCATCGCCTCCGCCGCCCGATGCCATAACATCCGGGGTGATGCGAACATTCTTTTCGCCGATGACTTTCAAAACTTCCACCAACGCAACTCCCTGGGCGCCGAGCGCGCTCACCTGTTCGTGATAAGCGACGCCTTGTGCCTCGCCCATCAGCCGCACCTTCTCGGCTTCGGCTTTGCCGGTCTGCAAAATATAGTGCGCCTCACCCTCGCCTTCAGCCTTACGTTGCTCGGCGCGTTTGCCGGCTATCTCAACTCCGACCGTTGCGGCCATCAAATCGCGCTGGTTGTCGGCCTGTGACTTGGTCTTTTCGAGTTGAATACGTTTCTCTTCCGCCTCGCGCTGCGCGTTGTACATGTTTTGACGCTGCTCGGCGAGAATCTTCTCGGTCTGGGTCTTCATCAACTCTTCCGGCAGGTGAATGTGGCAGATGAGCACGTTCACCACATCGACGTGATACTTGAGCAGATGTGCGCGCACGCGAGCTTCAGCGCGTTCCTGTTCTTCGTGCCGATTTTGCAGGTAAGCCATGGCCGAAGATTCCGACGCCTGATTACGAAAGATTGAATCGATCAGCGGATGCATCACGTTCTGAATCAAACGATCGATGCCGCCGATCTTTGCCACCATGAACGGCGCATCCTCAGGTTTGACGCGAAACACAACGCGGACTTCCAACTGCATCGTAAAACCGTCTTTGGAGATCACTTCGAAAGGATTGAACGTGTTGACGACTTCGCCGGAAGTCCACTCAACCGTTTGGTTGGTTGTCGGGATCACGATTGGTGTGATGGCCAACGTGTTGACGTAATAGCGTCCCGGGCCCACGACCGTTTCCTGAATTCCGCGATAGCCTTCAGGCACGACATAAGCTTCGTGTGCGCCCTCATCAAGCCGTCGATCGGCCGGGTCACCGGACATCAATTCGACTTTGATTTCCTCGGCGGTGTGGCCGTCATCAATCTTGTCCAGTCGCGCCGCAGATTGTTCGGCCTGCTCTCTCTCTTCGCGTTCCATCCGCGCGCGAACCTTCGCCGCCATCTCGCGCCGGACTTCATCGGAAGGATCTTTGCCGGTGTTGGAAACGATCACTGCGACCTCGCCCGGCTTAACTTCTTTCGCGGTTTCCAGAATCACCTTGAAAAGCAACGGATTGATGTAATAAGTGCCGGGCAGAAGAATGTCTTTCTGCGGACCGCGCTGGCCCTTACTGTCGATGAACTCGTGTCCATCCTGAAAGTTGTCATGGCCCGGAATTGATTCGGCCACGTAATCGCCGGGATTCAGAGGCGAGCCATCCAGAGCCTCGACCAAACCGATCTGGTTTTCGTTAATTACCGTTGCGTCGAACAGGCGAATATAGAACAGGCCCGGTTTGGTTTCCGTGCCGCCTTCCAGCGGGGCCGACTGAGTCAGAATGCGATAAGTGCCCGGCGTGAGAATGTCGACCTGCGGTCCTCTCTGTCCGCCGGAAGAAACGAAGAGCTCGGCATTCTGAAAACTTAGATGGCCCTCGATCGCCTTTCCGAGCAGCCGGCCCGGATCCAGCGGCGCGCCATCGGCCGCGGTCACGACGCCGACCTTGCCTTGCGGAATCATCGTCGTCTTGGCAATCGAAACGCGAAACAGGTATGGATGGATCGGCCAGAGTCCCGGCGGGAGCGTGCGAAGTTGAATTCCCTTGACGCCGCCCTGCTTAATGAAGGCAATCGGATCCTGAAAATTGTTGTGCGCGTTCTGGGCGCGATCGGGAGCGAAAATTCTTCCCGGCAGCATGGGCTCACCGTCGATCGCTTCCACAATGCCGAGTTCGTCCGCGCCGATCTCGATCAACGGCACCTTGCGTACGACACGCTCAAACGGATACTTGATCAAATGCAGGCCGGGCTTGAGCACATCGGCTTGAATGCCGACTTCGCCTTCGGTTGCTACCACACGGCCCGGGGGCATCTTGGCTCCGACATACCGCCGTTCTTTGATCGCAATCTCGCGAGCATTAACGTTTACAAAGATTCGACGCAAGATAATGAGCAGCGCAATCAGGATCACGACCACGCCGATCAGCAGCGGCAGCATCGAAATAAAATCAGTGTTATTCATGGTAAACCTCTAATTGTTTGGAGTACGGCCGTTCGGAGTACCGCCTTTAGGCGGAAGACTCTGACGGATAATCCAATTCCGCCTGAAGGCGGTACTCCAAACTCACTCCAAACATCATCACCAAATGGTAATTCAAGAAATCGAAGAAAGCTGTTCATTGAGTGGCGCGGGCCGCGGCTTCCAATTCGCGACGCGCGCTTGCGAGGGTGCGCTTCAAAAGAAAACCCGCGCCTGAGCGTCTTGAGCCTGAAGAGAGTACCCAAAATTCGCCGTCAAATAAAGCTCGCAGCTCGATTGGCGAGATGTCCTTAAGCCCTTCTTCGCGCCAGAACCTCAGCGCTGTTTCCACCGCTTCGCGATAGATGTGGGGGTTATCACTCAAAGCGGCGGTGTGCAGGGCCTTTGCCGTGCTACTTCGATCAGGAGCACGCTGCCAGGACGCGACAACTGCCCGGGCGAGTCCGTCGTTGACCGGCAATTCCTGCTGAGCTACATAAGAGATCAAAGCGAGCAATTTTGAATCAGAATCCGCGTGCTGCACGAGTTCATTCAGGACCTGATCATACAAAACTGAGTCACCGATCTTGTGAGCTTCATTCAAAGCAGCGCGCTCGCCGTTTCGCGCTTGAGCAATTAAGGATTGTTTCTTTGCATCAACTTCTGATTTGCTGATTGCCAGTTCGGCCGCCGATCCGGAATCCGCAAACAGGCCTCGAGCGTTGGGGCGCGCGGGCAAAATGTATTCAGACTTTTCGGGCGCTGACTTCTGCCAGAAATAAGCCGCGATTCCGACGATGAACAGGATTGCAAAGACGGTAATGAGAAACGTGACCATGACGGTCCGGGCGGCTCTAAATGAATTATTCCGCCGGCCTAATTGAATATACGATCTGAAAGCGCCCAACGTTCACGATATCGGAGCCCCTAAAACGATCTTTCAAACTGCTCTTTTGTCTGACGCGAGTTTTCGCGGGGAATCCAATAACTCTCCCGCGGCCTGGCACGACGATTCAGCGTGTCTCTGCCAAAAAGCTTCGCGATCCAACCATACGGCGTGATCAGGAAATAAAAAAGCAGGAAGAGCAGAACCCGGCTATTGATGTAGCCGAGAACCGCGGCGAGCTTCATCCAGCCAAGGTGAAACGCGCGCGCCGCCGGCGGAATCAACAAACCGATTAAGATCAAACCTAAAGCGACTCCGCCGAGGATCGTTACCACCGTCATTCGATGGCGATAAAAATTCCAGGCGGCCAGCAGCAGGAATGCTCCGGCTACAATTAAGGCAGTCTTGCGGGCCTGGCCATTGTCAACCGATGGTCTATTAGTCGTCATATTGTGGTTACGGATTATGCAGTTCCAGGTCTTCACCCTCTCCCTCTGGGAGTGGGTCGGGGAGAGGGTTTAGTCGAAAAGCGATTCCGTCATTTGATTGCTCCACTCCCTCACCCCTAACTCCTCTCCCAGCAGGAGAGGGGAGTTAATCCCCCACCGCTGACCCCTCTCCCAGTGGGAGAGGGGAATAAAACTTAATCAAGCTGAAACTCCTCCTGCCAGGCAGTGTCGGCGCCAAATGCTTTTTCGTCCTGCTCACCTTTTTCAAGAACGAAGTCTTCAATTACCAGCGCGTCCATTTCCGTGCGCATAAAGCACGTATAAGCATTTTCCGGCGTCCAGACGATCGGTTCACCGCGAACATTGAACGAGGTATTGACCAGGACTGCACAACCAGTGAATTTCTCGAACGCCGCGATTAGATCGTAATAAAGTGAATTGTCCTCGCGCCGTACAGTGTGAATTCGCGCCGAATAATCAACGTGCGTAATTGCCGGAATCGTGGAACGTACAACATTCAGTTTGTCGATTCCAAATAATGACTGTTCTGCGGCGTTCATGTCGCGACGCAGATGCGTCTGGACCGGCGCGACCAAAAGCATGTAAGGCGAGTCGCAGTCCATCTCGAAGTAATCCGCCACGCGCTCGCGCAAGACCGATGGCGCAAACGGCCGGAACGATTCGCGGAACTTGATCTTCAAATTCATCTGCGACTGCATCTTCGGCGAGCGCGGATCGCCGATGATACTGCGGGCGCCGAGTGCGCGCGGGCCAAATTCCATCCGGCCCTGAAACCAGCCGACAACTTTCTCTTCGGCCAGCAGGCGCGCTGCGTAATCAATCAATGCTGAGCGATTCAGCCGTTTGTATTTCGCGCCGATGCCATCGAGATAATCCTGAATGTCATCGCTTGCGAATTCCGGCCCCAGGTAAGCCGCCTTCATGCCGTCCTGGCGGCCGTCGCAAACGGCCTCGACGTGGCGATCGTTATTGAGATACTGATACCAGACAGAGAGCGCCGCCCCGAGCGATCCGCCCGCGTCGCCCGCCGCCGGCTGAATCCAAATTCTCTCGAAAGGTCCTTCACGCAGAATGCGACCATTCCCGACACAGTTGAGTGCTACGCCACCGGCCAGGCACAAATTCTTTTCACCGGTTTGGCGGTGAACGTGATTCGCCATACGCAGCATCGCCAGCTCAACGACTTCCTGAATCGACCGCGCCAGATCCATGTGACGTTGCGTCAGCTTCGCTTCAGGTTTGCGTGGCGGCCCATCGAAGAGACGATCGAACGCGGCACTGGTCATCGTCAGGCCCTGGCAGTAATTGAAGTACTTCATATTGAGCCGCAGCGATCCGTCTTCGCGCAGATCGATTAACTCGTCGAGAATTGTCTGAACGTAACGTGGTTCACCATAGGGCGCCAGACCCATCACTTTGTACTCGCCGGAATTTACTTTGAACCCGGTGTAGTAGGTAAAGGCGGAGTAGAGCAGTCCGAGGGAATGCGGAAAATGAAGTTCGCCCAGCAGGTGCAGTTCGTTGCCGCGACCGTAACCAAAACTGCTGGTGGCCCATTCGCCGACACCATCCATCGTCAAGACGGCCGCGGACTCGAACGGAGAAGGGAAGAACGCGCTGGCAGCGTGCGATTCGTGATGCTCAGTGAAAAGAACTTTACCTTTGTACCCGCACTCTTTCGCCACCTGCTCGCGAATCCACAATTTCTCGCGCAGCCACAGCGGCATTGCCATGATGAAAGAACGCAAACCGCTGGGCGCATAATCAAGGTAGGTTTCCAACAGCCGCTCGAATTTCAGCAGGGGCTTGTCGTAAAAAGCTACGAGATCAACCTGGTCACCTTTGATCCCGGCATAATCGAGACAAAAATCAACTGCATTAGCGGGAAAGCGATGATCGTGCTTCTTGCGCGTGAAGCGTTCTTCCTGCGCGGCGGCGATTATCTCTCCGTCCCGCACAATACAGGCGGCAGAGTCATGGTAATAGGCGGAAATACCGAGGATATGCATCTGTTAGGCTACGGCCGAGCGATGCGGAAACAAAGCGTAACGAAGCACGCAGCGATCCGTCAAACTAAAGATGACCGCACCGCGAGCGGCAGCGAGCGGGATAAGGCCCAGGTGAGCCGCGTGTCGGATTGTAAGAGGGTGAAAGCCGATTGCTTTGGTGATGGCTGTCATGGCCACAAATTTTGAGATGGCCGCCAAAAACAGCAAAAGCGCAGGATAGCTGCGCTACTGGCTCGAGCTCGATGCCGGGAAATAATTCCCTTAGCTAGCTAAAGACTCAGGCCACCACCTCTTCTTCTTCAGCATCGATCGGAACCAGTGCGCGCACTCTCTCGCGCAACGCGAGCTCGAATAATCGCGCCTCCTCGACCTCCCTGAATGCCAGCGCACGCAACTCCTGCTCGATACGCCGCCGGTAATCAGATACCAGCGAGTCGGAAACACCCAGGGTCGCCGCAACTTCCAATTGAGTTGCGTGATCCGGGTTTAAGTAACAATGCCACAGCACGCCCAGCATCCGGTTATATTGTTTTACCTTGCCGCGCACGTTCCCACGCAAACCTTTGAGGAACCTATCAACCGAACCTGCGGCTGCGCGCTCAGATTCGTTTCGCAATAAGCTCTGCTCTGGATTCTCGCCGGAGTCAGGCGGATCGAAACGGCTGCTTTCAGCATCAGAATCATCGCCCCCCAAAGGAACCAGATAAATGTCCATGACCGGCAGCCGTGACATGACCAAACTTCGCAGGGTCCGCACATCCACCGGTGAATCTATGGCATCAAGCACCGAGACGATCAGATCTTCGAGATCGGAATTGCTGATGACTATCTGCGAGTCTCCGGTGCAACCAACCATTCGCGTATCGCGCGGGCGAACTGGAATCATGTGCGCGCGCGCCTCCAGTTCGTGGTGCCCGCGGCCAGGTTTGCTTTCCGCCCATTCGCTCAGGCCATAAACTCGGTCTGCCAGGCGCCGATGGTTCTCTTCCGAATGGCCGTTGCTGTCGAACCGGCGGAAGTTCGAACTCGATTGGATCAGCGTCGAGATGCGGCGTGCCAGTCGATAACTTTCCGGATGACGTTTGCGAAGTTCGGCAGTCAGCAGGTTGGTCAATTCGATCTGGCCGATTTCGCATTCAATCTCCGCATCGGTCATCGCAGTATCCAGATAGTGCTGAAACCGCGACTTGGTTAACAACTGAACAAATAGCTCCTGGGTTAAGTCTGTATAAGCACTGGTCGCTCCCTCTTCAATCAGCAGGCCGGCGCTCCGTGATGCCCGGACCAGCGGATGGCTGCTGACTACGCGATGAAGTTCAGACCAAAGACGGTTTACGTCCGATTGGCGCAGGCTTTCGACCCAGCGGCCACGGGTGTATCGCTCAGAGACAGCTCGTGGCTGGGGCGAAGGCGCCGTGCTAACTGGCAGCTCGTTTGTAGTTTTGGGACTGGTTGATTTCACGATTATTGATGGGACTTTAAGAAGAATTGGATCGCGATTGCGAAATAGGTCAGCGGCAACGTGGAACTCTCGACTCTCAGGCACAACTGGCTAAGCGACATCTTCTGGCAGGGATCGGAGGAGATTGAATTTGAAGGGCAACGTCCCAGTTGTATGAAACTGATTGCACTCCCGCACTGGGGAAACCAATTTGTTCGTGACTTCTGATATCCCGGAAAGATGATCCCGTTCGCTCGAACCGACCGGGTTTGATGGTCGCTCAGACTCGCCGCACCATCGGAGAAAGGAAATCAAGGAGTTGACCGCTCCTCGACTGACCGAGACCATCTTAGCAACAAATTAAAGAATGGGCAACATTTTTTTACACCACAGATAAAGCCTTGACTCGTAAAGGGAAAACCCGCAAAGGGTCGGCTGCAAAATGTGGAAGATCTGCCTTATTGAATTTATGTCAGGTGTGGCTGGACAAACCCTGGCACATTGGAGAGCACCTCGGCGATAGAAGGTAATGGCCTTGAGATTAACGACCCTATTCTTCAAAAGCGCCGGCTGTCCCTCTTCTGAGCGTCTGCTTAAGTTCCAGAATCGCGTTTTGCTCCCAACACAAATGAGGCAAACAAAATCGCATCTCGCGGATTGCGAATTTTGTAATGCGGAACTGCAACTGTTGATGAAGTATCGAGCTGGCGAGGAAGAATCAAGATTGGCAGAGATGCCCTTACAACTTCGACGACTTGCCGAGCGATTACTGAAACCAAGGACTCCGTACAGCCCCGTTCGTCCGACCCATTAAGCGGTCGCCGCCTTTGACGGAATCGGTTTTTGTTCGGTGGCGGTGGCGCCAAACTCAACCGTAAACTTGGTTCCTTCTCCAAACCGGGACTCGACTGTTACTTCTCCTCCGTGCGCCCGGGCGAGGTGCTTAACGATAGCTAACCCGAGACCGGTGCCGCCCAGCTCGCGCGATCGCGCCCGATCGACTCGATAGAAGCGTTCGAACAAGCGATCGAGATGATGCGCCGGAATTCCTTCACCAGTGTCCTCGACGTGAATACGATCCCGAACTCCGTGATCATAACTAATGACGACTTGCCCGCCTTCGCGATTGAATTTGATTCCGTTGTCGACCAGGTTCGTAAGCATCTGCACTAATCGGTGCGGATCGGCAAATATTCTCGCTTCCGGGGCGACGTCATTTCTCAAGGCGACCTTTCGCAACGCTGCGGCGGACGAGAGCGTGCCGATGACATCCTCAACCAGCGCGCGAAGCTGTATCGTTTCGGGTTGTACCTTGACATTGCCGGCTTCAATGGCGCTGAGCTCGAGTATATCGTCGATCAGTCGATGCATCCGCGTGGCGTTCTTCTGGATAATTGATAGAAAGCGGCGATTATTTTCAGGGTCGTTAAGGGCGCCCGCTTCGAGCGTCTCGGCCAAAGCGATTATCGACGTCAAAGGGGTCCGCAATTCATGTGAAACGTTGGAAAGAAATTCCTGCCGGATTATTTCCAGCCGTTCCAGCCGGGTAATGTCAAAGAAGACGCCGACCGCGCCTTGCGTGCCCTTTCCATTCGATGACCGCAACGGCGCCACGCGAAGATCAAAAACCTGACGGCCCTGATTATAGGTTTCCACTTTCACGCCCGCGCGTTCCTGGCCGTGAAGCGCATCGAGAAACGCATCGTAGATCGCCGGGTTGCGCGTGAGCTCAGTCAAGCGGCGCAACTCGATTCGATCGTCGACGTTTGAGAGCAGATTCCGCGCAGCTTTATTTGAGGCAAGCACCCGCATCTCGTGATCTATAACCAGCAAGCCTTCGCGCATTTCGTTGATCGTAGCGTCGAGTAATTCCGCAGACACCCCGGCCGCTTGATTATTCTCAGTCAGTAAATTGCGAATGCCGAATGAAGAACGTCTTCCGTTGAGGAATAGGCCGGAAACCAATCCGGCCAACAACGCAAGTGCGGCAATTAGAAATGAACCGCGAGTTGGGACAAGGATAAGTACCGTTAGTAACGCTGCGAACGCAGCAATCAGGAAGAAAATGAGAAGCCGAGATCTAGTCATCGGTAACCACAGCAGCAGCTCGCGATTGGGTTCTACCACCAACAAAGCGATAACCCACGCCCACGACAGTCTCGATGCAATCGCCACAGTTTTCAAGCTTTTGACGCAGGCGGCGAATATGCACATCAAGTGTCCGGGCGTCGCCATAATAACTGTAGCCCCAGACTTGATCGAGAAGTTGCTGGCGAGTAACCACACGACGTGAGCGCGCCAGGACCGACAGCAAAGTAAATTCTTTGTTAGTTAGCTTGATGTTCGTTCCCGCACACATCACTCGAACGTCACTGAAATCGATCACCAGACGGCCGTCATCGTAGCGCTCAGTCGCCTCTTCCTCCGTTCTTCGCAGTACGGCGCGCACTCGGGCGACGAGCTCACGAACTGAAAACGGCTTGGCAATGTAATCGTCAGCCCCGAGGTCAAGTCCCGCAATTCGATCGGATTCAGAGGTTTTGGCGGTTAGCATAATGATCGGCGTGCGGCGAGTTTGGTTTTCACGCCGGAGCCGGCGGCAAAGATCCATGCCACTCATCCCGGGCAGCATTAGATCCAGGACAATTACCGCGGGCGGATTCTGGGCATCAAGCGCCAGGGTCAAACCATGTTCTCCCGTGGCTGCAACCAGCGGCGTGAAGCCTTCAGATTCAAGATTGTATCTTACGCTTTCGGCGATATCAGGATCGTCTTCAATGATTAAAGCGGGTCTTGGCATGATTGAAAAACCGTTTAGCCGGGGCTGCCAGATGTCCTTATTCTAACTAAAGCCGTTGATAAGACTGTAGATCAAACTAATAATTAAAAACGAGACAGCGGCAAAGATGGCGGCGGCGGGAATCGTCAGGATCCAGGCCCAAAGAATTCTTCCGGCCACGCGCCACTTGACCGCGGACAAGCGCGTCGTCGATCCAACTCCCGCGATCGCTCCGGTAATCGTATGCGTGGTAGATACCGGAATCCCGAGCAGAGTTGCGCCGAATAACGTGATGGACCCGGCGGTCTCAGCACAGAAGCCTCCCACGGGCCGCAACTTCGTAATTTTTGATCCCATCGTGTGGACGATTCGCCAACCACCGGCGAGAGTTCCCAAAGCGATCGCTGCATGCGCCAATAACACGACGTACAAAGGAATTGCCGGCAGGGCGCCCTTATCGCCGAGATGCAAATTGAACAGGCCGGCCGTCGCCAGCACAGCAGTTACGATACCCATTGTTTTTTGCGCATCGTTGCCGCCGTGGCCCAGTGAATAAGCAGCCGCCGAAAGCAGTTGGCCGCGTCGGAACGTTTTGTCGACTTGAGCAGGTGTTGCGCGGTGAAAGATCCAATAGACCGCTAGCATCAGAATGAACCCAAGTACGAATCCGATTACGGGCGAAGCAACAATAAAAATGAGCGTCTTAATCCAACCCTCGGGTTTCAACAATCCACTGAAGCCGCGGTACGCAGCGATGGCCGCGCCGCCATAGCCACCAATCAAAGCATGCGAACTCGAAGTCGGCAATCCGAGATACCAGGTCACCAGGTTCCAGGCTATTGCTCCCATTAAGCCCGCGCACAAGACATAAATCCGCAGGTCGTCTCGAATCAGATCGATGCGCACCAGATCACCGCCGATTGTTTTCGCGACGCGGGTGCCAAAGACGGCAAAGGCCACAAAGTTAAAGACGGCGGCCCAGATGACGGCCGCTCGCGGAGACAAAACCCTAGTGGAAACGACCGTGGCAATCGAATTGGCCGCATCGTGAAATCCGTTGGTGAAATCGAAGACCATCGCTACCAGAACAATCAAGAGGGCGATGGCGGCTGTTGTTGTAGTCACAGTTCAGCGTGAAACGCAGAAAGGGATTTGAGTATCGATTGCCGGACAATTCAATCATACTTATTAAACCTGTGGCTAGTTCTGCGCCTGTTATTTGTCAGGCATCGCAGAAACACTCAGTGTTTATGTTTAATTACCGCGGCCTCCGCCATGTAAACAGTTAACTCGCAGATGTCCGTGACATAGTCGCCGATTCGCTCAAGATGCTTTGCCACAAAGAGTAATCGGGCATCGCGCGTAGCTGTGGCCGGTTCGCTGACCATCATTTCGATCAAATCATGGAAAACCTGATTGTAGAGATCGTTGATCTCCGCATCGCGCTTAATGACCTCGCGAGCGGCAGTGGGATCGTTCCGAGTAAAGGCATCAAGCGCCGCGCCCAACATTGCCGAGCAACTGTCGCCCATCTTACGGACGCGATCATGATCGTTTAATTCGGGTTCGTTGTTCAGATCGATTGCCGCCCTCGCGATGTTGCAGGAGTGATCGGCGATGCGCTCCAACAACGGGGCCATCTTTGCCACTGACATTACGAAACGAAGATCGCGCGCGGCTGGTTGGCGCAAAACAAATATATCTACGCATTGACGATCGACTTCGACCTCGAGCTGATCGATATCATCATCGTGCTGCAAGACTTCGCGCGCCGCCCCGCTGTCTCGATCGGTCAGGGAATGCATGGCGCGTCGCAATGCAGATTCCGCCTCGCCGCCCAGCCGCAGGACAGTGGCGCGTAACGTGTCGAGATCTTCATCAAGATGCCGATGGACTTCCATAACCTTCGATTTAATCAGCCAAAGCGTCCGGTAATATAGTCTTCAGTCAACTTTTCGTCTGGCGCGGTGAACATTTTTTCCGTGCTGTTCACTTCAATCAATTTGCCGAGTAGAAAGAATGCAGTCAAGTCAGAGACCCGCGCTGCCTGCTGCATGTTGTGCGTAACGATGACGATTGTATATTGCTTTTTCAAATGGACGATCAACTCTTCGATTTTCGACGTCGCAATCGGATCAAGCGCCGACGCCGGTTCGTCCATGAGAATCACTTCAGGCCGAATCGCCAGTGCCCGCGCAATGCAAAGGCGCTGCTGCTGTCCGCCCGAGAGACCAAGCGCGGAAGACTTTAGACGATCCTTTGCCTCCTCCCAAAGCGCTGCGTTCTTAAGCGCTGCGACGACGCGATCTTCGAGTTCGCTTTTGCTTGAAGTAAGCCGGTTGATCCTCAGGCCATACGCTACGTTATCGAAGATCGATTTCGGGAAAGGGTTTGACTTCTGAAACACCATGCCTACCTTGCGGCGCAATTCGACGACGTCGGCGCCTGGGGCATAAATGTTTTGGCCGTCAATGGAAACATTTCCTTCAATTCGCGTGCGCGGAATTACGTCGTTCATCCGATTAAGCGTGCGAAGAAATGTCGTCTTCCCACATCCGGACGGTCCGATAAAAGCCGAGACCATTCGCTCGGGGATGCTGATTGAGATGTCTTTCAGGGCCTGAGACCGGCCGTAAAAGAAGTTAAGACCTGTCACATCAATCTTCGTTTCGCGCCTTTCGGGAGAAACGCGACTGCGAATTTCAAACTGAGGCCTGATTGTCGCCGTTGGCATCGACATTGTCAGAATTTCCTGCGAGTCATAAACCTAACGAGAATATTTATGCCAAGAATCAGCGCCATCAACACGAGTGTCGCAGCCCAGGCCTGGGCATGCCATTCGTCGTAAGGCGAGATGGCGTAGTTGTAAATCTGGACGGTCAGGGAAGCGATCGGCTCATTCAGGTTTCGCGGGAAGAAGCGACTGCCGAAGGCGGTGAACAGCAACGGCGCAGTTTCTCCTGAGGCACGCGCAACCGCGAGCATAGCGCCCGTCGCAATTCCCGACATCGCCGCCGGAACCACCACGCCCAAAGTCACCCGCCACTGTGGCGCGCCCAGCGCCAAAGCACCTTCCCTTAGACTGTGGGGCACCAGCCTGATCATCTCTTCGGTAGTCCGCGCGACAATTGGAATCATGATTAGCGCCAGCGCAATACCGCCGGCGAAAGCAGAGAAGTGTTTCATTCGCAGGACGATTACCGCATAAACAAAAACCCCGGTCACGATTGAAGGGATACCCGTCAGCGTATCAACCAAAAAACGGACCACGCTCGCAAACAATCCGCTGCCGAATTCAGAGAGATAAACTCCCGTTGCAATTCCCAACGGGACACCAATGCCGGATGACAACAGAAGCAGGATCGTCGATCCGACAATCGCGTTGCCGATGCCGCCACCTTCGCCAACGGGCCGGGGCGAATCGATCAGAAAATGCAAAGTAAGCGAGCTGACTCCCCGCATGGCGATATAAGAAAGAATGATCGCCAGCACACCTACTGCTACGAGCGTGCAAAGCGCGGTCAGCGAAGTCATGACCGCACTGACTGCGCGACGTGTTTGGTCTGCTCGCTTCATGTCGTCACGAATATTTAGACTGCCAATCCCGCGCTGGAATTTCTGCGAGTTACGCGCCAAACCAGCACGCGGGCCATCGCATTGACAACGAAAGTCACCAGAAAAAGAATTAATCCGAGTTCGACCAGCGAGCTCAAATAAATATCGGCTGTTGCTTCGGTAAACTCGTTCGCGATCACCGAAGCCAGGGTGTACGAAGGTTGAAAAATCGAAAGGCTGATCTCCGGACGATTGCCGATCACCATCGTCACTGCCATTGTTTCACCAATGGCGCGACCAAGCCCGAGGATTACCGCGCCCGCAATTCCTGGCGCAGCGTTCACCAAGACCACAATTGTGGTTTCCCATTTGGTCGCGCCCAGGGCCAGTGCAGCCTCACGTTGCGTATTGGGAACTGCTGAGAGGACGTCGCGCACAACCGCCGAGACAATTGGTGTCACCATGATTGCCAGAATCACGCCACCGGTCAGCAAACCGATTCCGGTAATCGGACCCTGAAACAGCGGCAGCCAACCAAATGCACGGGCCATCGCCGGTTCAACATGCACACGCAGAAAAGGGGCCAGCACGAAGATTCCCCACAATCCGTAAACGACCGAGGGAATTGCAGCTAACAACTCAACCAGAAAAGTGATTGGTCGTGCCAGAAAATTGGGGGCTTGTTCAACTAGAAAAATCGCGATGCCGATCGATAGCGGGACGCTAATCAGCATGGCGATCAGCGACGACAAAATTGTTCCATAAATGAAAGCCAGCCCGCCGAACTTCCCTTTGACCGGATCCCATTCGCGGCTGGTTAGAAAGCTGAAACCAAACTGACGAATCGAAAGAGTTGAGTGCGAGGCCAGCGCCAGGATCATCGCGCAGACGATCATTACGACCAGCAACGCTGCTAAGAACATAGCGCCGCGGAAAACTGCATCGCCTGTATTCCCGGTGGGAGAAAGCCGTTTTTGCCAGGCAGACATGAAAATCACCGCAGCGGTTTTCCGCCTGACGTTAACGAATTGATCTTCGCTTCGGCGCGCTTGACGATCTCGTCGGGCAGAGGAGCGTACTGCAACTCCTTCGCAAACTTTTCTCCGTCATGAATCCCCCACCATAGGAAATCCACGAGTGTCTTGCCCTTGTTGGCGTCCTTCTGATCTCTGTAGGCCAGAATATAAGTGTAGCTCGAGATCGGGTAGGCCTGAGCGCCGTTCGCGTTGGTGATCGAGACGCGCAAGTCATCAGGCGTCATGGCAGCCGAAGCAGCTGCGGCAACCGTGACCGCATCGATCGACGGCTCAACAAAATTCCCGCTCGCATTCTTGATCAGCGCAACAGGCAGTTTGTTCTGAACGGCATAAGCCAGTTCAACATATCCAATGGTATTTGGCTGTTGTTTGATTTGCCCGGTCACGCCTTCATTCCCCTTGCCGCCCTGTCCTACGGGCCAGTTGGGTGATTTGTCGACGCCAACCTTTTGTTTCCAGTCCGGGCTAACTTTGGCAAGGTAATCAGTGAAGACGAAAGATGTGCCGCTGGCTTCGGCGCGATGGACTACCGTGATGTCTGCGGCGGGAGGGTTTGCGTCGGCGTTGTCCGCTTTGATGCGTGGATCATTCCACTTTGTAATCTTTCCAAGGAAGATGTCGGCAATCACATCCGGAGAAAACCGCAGAGGCCTTGATACGCCTTGAAGATTGTAGGTGAGTACAACTGCCCCGAGGACTGTGGGAATGTGAATTAGTTCACCGGCCGTGGCTTTCAACTCAGCGTCCGTCATTGGTGCATCGGAGGCGCCGAAGTCAACCGTCTGCGCCTGAATCTGCTTGATGCCGCCGCCCGATCCGATTGACTGATAATCGATTTTCACATTTGTATTCAGCTTGCCGTATTCGCTTAACCACTTTTGATAAAGCGGATTTGGAAAAGTTGCGCCGGCGCCCTGCAGCCTGATCTCACTTCCGCTGTTTCCCGCACCGCCGCAAGCTGCAAAGGCCAGAACGACTGTAAAACAAAGAAAGATGGCAAGCCTGCCGGTTGTGATTTGTTTCCAGATTGACATGAAGATTCCTCCGTTCAGTGATGAAAGAGACGTCCGGTGTTAGAAGCTAAATGCGAGTTGTTCCTGGAACCGATACTGGCGTGGGGTGAACGCATTCAGCGGCACGAAGAAGTTCGGGAAGTCTCCGCTATTGCGCAATTCGTTCTGGATGTAAATTAAACTTTGGAGCGTGACCTTCTTGGCAATCCCGTAATCAAACCGGAAATGATGTGTGCGAATGTTGACGCCACTGTTCGTCCCAAGATCGTCGTCCGTTAGCTGCGAGATCAGGGCGTTGGCTCCTTTGATCGAAAAGACGTAGATGAAAGCCATGTCGCCGCGCTTCGTAATCTTCCCTATCTGCAAAGATGCGAGCATCGCGTCGCGTTCCTTAATCCCAACGCCCACGTTGCGCGCCGCCTGGATGTTGAAAGTGACAGGATAATCATGACCGCCACTTTTGAATCCGGCCCAGTTGAGTCGATATGTCAAACGCGCGATTTCGAAATTTCTCGCGGTGTAAATCGCTCCGCCATTTGTCGTTGTAGCGTTGCCGGTCCCGGGAAGCGGGCCGGAAAGAGTTATTCCCAATCCATTCTGCACAATCAACGCGACGCCATTTGCGGTTGATGCAAGTTGAATCTGATTTGGATTGCGGTAGAGCTGAACGTCGCCGCCGAACTGGCTGCTCCAGCGGTCATTGAATTTCTGATTGAGCAAGAATCCCTGGTGAAACAAATTCGAATTGCGTCCCGTGGTCCCGACGATCGCGCCGGCCTGGGCCAGAGGGCTACCGGCAGCAACGATGGCGACGTTGGGATTGCTGAAAATATATTGGCCGGCGCGCAGTTCGACGCTGGTCGTTTTGAGGCCATTTCGCTTAAAAGCAACTACGTACTTCTCGTTGAATCCATTGAACCGAACATCATCATCAAAAAGAAATCGCGAGTTGTCGGCAAAGATTTCCTGTACTCGGCCGGCCTGAACCTGGGTGGCTCTGTTCGGATGGTAATCAATCCAGGCTTCGTTGATTGCTAAGATGTGACGCGTCGTAACTTCGCCGAAATCCTGATCATTGGTTAAGGGATTGTTGAGCGGTCCGGTTGCCAGCTGGCTATGAAAACTCAGCTTCGAATTAATATCCGTATCCAGATTCAACCGTAAGCGATAACGCATCCGGACGTTCTGTTGATGCGTCAGCGGGGCGAATCCGGCTGGTGGGTTGTTATCAGCTTTACGGAGTATCGCATCAAACCGCAGTCGAAAATCGCCGCTTAAGCGAAAAGGTCCGAACTGAAGCACTTTGGTTTCCAACTTCTTCACCCGATCATCGAGCGACGGTTTTTCGTCTTGTGTCGCGCTGGCCACGCTCACGACACTTTTCGGATCGCCGCTCAGCTGATCGTTCGCTGATGTTTTCGCTGTTAGTGCCTGGATCAGACGCTGCTGCTCATCAATGAGTGTGCGCATCTCAGCCAACGTCTTGTTCTGCTCGCGTAACGATTCTTCCAAGGCGGTAAGTCGGTCGTTTACATCATGGCTGTGGTTATCGCCGACTTTTTCAGCGGATTTGCGCAATGGATCTTTTGACAGGTTTATCGACTCACGAGTCGCCGCAATTGACTGGGCGAAGACAATCGCCGGCGCGAATATCAATAGAATCACAGAAAGTATTAGGTTAAGCGGCCGGGCGCGTCGTTGGGACATGTTCTTTCCTCCTAGACTGCGGCAGAAACCATGGACGACGTCGTCAGGTCACCACGGCTACGAACTCCCGGATTTAGGCAAGCGGGACTCGCAGCTTAAAGGAAGAAACTTAAATCGATCTTAATCTGGCCTTAACTTTATGTTAACGAACACACTAATACTGCAGAGCACCGGCGGGACTGGAAGCTTTTCGATCAGAATTCGGCGCGCCTATTTAGAAATTGAGACGCAACGCGAACTGAATCTGGCGACTCGTGCCGAGGCCAACGTCGCGTACCACCGTCTGGCGCAATAATCCGAAGGTCCCGCCCGCGGCGCCTTGCGTGTAAGGTTGTCCGGGCTGAACCACGTTCGCGCCTGAGCTAATTGTGAAGATCCCGCCGCTCTGACTAACAGTCGGCAAAGCCAGATTTAGGCGCGAACCTGGAATATCAAAGTTCGTGCGGTTCAAGACATTGAAAATCTCGGTCCTGAATTCAATGTACCTGGTTTCAGAAAACCTGAATCGCTTGTTCAAAACCACATCCAACTGGCGGAAGTTGGGCCCCCGCAAAGCGTTTCGCGGCACATTACCGAATGTTCCTGGCTGGGGCGTTGTGAACGCGGCTGGGTTCAGCGTTAATCGATCACCTGTAAGATAGGGATTAACTCCCGGAACAAAATCCGGCCTTCGCACATTGCGTGAAGCACCACCGCTCGGCGTGTTTACGACAGCGATAAAGCCTGGTGGCAAAGGGTTCCCGGCGTTGATGGTTCCCGGCAACTGGGCAATGAATCCGTTCGCAAATGTCGTCGTCGCGCCCGGCCCGGTTGGCACAACGCAGCCCGCGGCATTTTGGCATTGAATAACAACATCTGGACGGACGATGCCAATCTCCAGCGGCAATCCCGAACGCGCGTTCACGATCGTCCCGATTTCCCAATTGCCTAGTAGCGCGTTACCGATACTTCCAAAGTCGTGTTTCTTTCCTTTTCCAAACGGCAGGTCGTAGAGCGCGCTCAGATTGAAAGTGTGCCGCACATCGAAATTGTTGTAGCCGTTGTCGTAATCAAAATCGCTGAGCGCGCGCGCATTGTTCGCTGCCGTGCGCGCCTCATTTGAACCTGATGTATTTCCGAACGAGCGCGAGAGGGTGTACTGGGAATTCAAAGTAAGCCCGGTGTTAAAGCGGCGGCCCAGAGACATTTGCAACGCCTTATAGCTGTCGTGCCCGCCGCTTGTCTTGTCATCGATTTCGGCATAAGGGTTCAGCACCGATGACGCTCCGGAAACGATCGAGAATTCGCGCACCGTGTTGACGGCGATCACCTGTCCGCCCGCGTTTGTGCGGTTGATGACTCCGAATCCTGAGGGCAGCGTTGTGCCATCGAGGATGGTCGTTTGGCCCGGCAGAATTCGGTTGGCAATGCTGCGCAGAAATAGATTCCGACCTTCCGAACCGACGAAGCCCGCAGTCAGCGACAGCTTATATGGCAACTCCTGCTGGACAGAGAAGCCGTACTGATAAACCCTTTCCGGAATCGTGTACTCAGGAGCGTAAGCGCGCGGCTGATACTGGCGGTTGTTGGGATTGTTGATGAAGTTGGCGGCGATCACGTTCGGATCCTGGGGGAAAGTGCCGCCGCTAAGTGTCGAGCTGATCCGGTTCGACTCGATCGGCTGAATCTGATCTTCTGTTTGGCCGGGCCCGTAGTAAATTCCAAAACCGCCGCGCAACACCGTCTTGCCGCCGGAAAAAAAGCCGGCGCCGTCAGGGTTCGGCGACCAGGTCAGCGCGAGGCGTGGCCCAAAGTTATGCTTCGATGAATGGAACGGATCGCCACTCGAGTCGCGAAGCGCGCCCGTAACAATGTCGAAATAGATCTGACGGTTGTTTGATTCGCGCAAAGGCGTGTAGTACTCGTAACGCAAGCCATAATTCAGACTCAAATTGGGTTTGATCTTCCACTCGTCTTGCGCGAACGCAATGTAATAATTCTGCCGCGCGATGGCTTGCCCGCTTGAATTGTTGAAGAAAGGAGACGGAGCAGACAAGTCGCCGAGAAATTGAGTCGACTGAAGCGTGTTGGTAAGAAAATTGTTGATATTTGCGAAAGTATAGGTAAGGCCACCCTGCCTGTCCGTGTACAAGCGGATTGGACGAATCTCGACACCGAACTTTACGGTGTGATTACCACGAGTCCAGTTCAAATTATCAATGAACGAGAGTGAATAAGGTGTGTAGGGTTGTCCGCGTCCGTTCTGCGCGCTGTTGGCGCGAATCAAACCGCCCGGCACCGCAATGCCGGCATTGGATCCCTGACCGGGTAAAGCAAAACCCGCGACACTGCCGGCGATATTGAAAGACAGGTTTGAAAGGTCAATACCGTTTACGGTCGGCGCGCTACCGATGATCCGGGAATACGCGCCGTTGTAACCGATCTTGAATTCGTTAAGCAGATTCGGGCGGAACGCTGACTGAAATGCAACCGCTCCGTTTTGCGGAATCTGACGAATCACGATGCGCCGGCCAGTGACGCCATCGGGCTGACTGTTGAAGGCCTGATCGCGAAAGAAACGAAAGTAGGCCGTGTGCTTCTGATTGAATCTGTAGTCAACCCTCAACGCCGCCGAGGTCTCGTTGACTATGTTGTTGGCCTGAAGCTGGACTGTGTCAAACAGATCCGGACCCGTGCGCAAGGTGACGGCTCCGGGAGCACGAAATGCCGGAATCAACGCGGCTGTTGCCGGATTGCATGCGACTGTGCCCGTACCGAGCGGAGCGGCACAGATGCGCGATGCTAATCCGGGAACAGCTTCTATCGCGTTGATACCGGCACGCAGGCGGTAACCTTCATATGAGAAAAAGAAGAAGGACTTGTCTTTCTGGATCGGACCGCCGATGGAACCACCAAACTGGTTCATTCTCAGCTTGCTCTTTTGTCCGATGATGTTGTCGAAGAAGTTAGCTGCGTCCAAAGAATCGTTACGAAGATATTCGAATACGGACCCGTGAAACGTGTTTCCGCCTGACTTTGTCACCACGTTGATCTGGCCGCCGGTGCCGGTGCCGTATTCGGCCGGAAAGTTGTTCGACTCCACGCGAAACTCCTGAACATTTTCGAGCGAAGACTGCAGTCGGAACGGCGTCGGAATCTCACCATTCAGATTTCCCGGAGACGAATCAATGATAGCCGTGCCTTCGATACCGTCGTAGCGAATGATATTTTGTTCGACGGCACGTCCGGAAAAGCGTATGTCGCCGTACGTACCTGAGCCGCTGTTGACTGAACCTGGCGCCTGAAGATAGAGCTGTGAAAGTTGTCGCCCATTGAGCGGCAAGCCCGCAACTTCGCGCGGGTTAACATTCGCGCCCATGCTGGCTGAGCCGCTGTTTGAGAGGACTTCTTCACCGCCGACAACATTTACGATCGCGGAAAGGTCGCCGACACTCAGGGCAATGTTTAGCATCACGGACTGGCCTACATTAACGTCGACTCCAATAACTTTGCCGGCGAGTCCGGTGGCGATCGCGGTCACCGTATAGGTTGCCGCCTTAAGACCGGGAATCGTAAAGGTCCCGTCGCTATTTGACTTCGTCATTCGCTCCTCGCCGGTGCGCTCGTTTCTGACAGTTACGTCGGCGCCGGGGACAATTCCCCCCGCCTGATCTTTGATGGTGCCGGTAATGGTTCCACTATCGGATTGTGCAAGCGTCGTGGAATGGACGATCAGGAACAGCGCGATCGCAATCAGGATAAGAAAACCTCTACTTAATCTTTGCTGAGTCATAGAAAATCTCCTTGTTTTGTCGACGAGAGTCTGTTCTTGAATTCACCTCAAGCCCTGAAAAGATGCAGTCCCGCCATAAGCGTGCCTGCCGCTTCAAACTGGAATTGGGACCTGCGAGAACTGCGAAAAAGCTAATTGAGCTGTGTAAGGGAAGAAGCTACACCGGGAGAGTTACGCAGGTGTGAACTCGACACTAAATCGAAGTTAATTATTCCTGGAAAAGACGTTACAAAAGAGATTTTACTGGCGGAAGTTTTACGATTTCAGATCTTTTGGCTTGATCAACCACTGGACGCGGCCGGCGCCTTCACGCACTTTGTCCCATTTCTCGACGTTGAGTTCTATGCGGGCGAGTGCGGCAGTGGGTAAATGTCGCGACTCTCCGGTCAGATCTTCCAACAATTCTTCCAATCCGGGATTGTGTCCCACGAGCATGGCAACGTTTGCGTCGTCGTCAATCTCTGAGACGATTTCCAACAAGCGCGGCGCGCCGGCTTCGTAGATTCGTTCATCGTGCCGCGCCTCGGTGTTGAGGTGGGCGGACTCTATTACCAGCGCAGTCGTCTGCCGCGCGCGCTCGGCCGATGAGCTCAAAACAACATCGGGCTGCAGCTTCTTCCTACGTATCAACCGGCCGATCATGGGCGCGGCCTTTGTTCCTCGATGATTCAAAGGACGATCAAAGTCGCTTAGGTCGCCATTTTTCCAACTTGATTTGGCATGGCGCAGTAACAGGAGTGTCTTCATATCTACGGGGCCTCTTTCGCAAAACCGGAGGGCTACTTTAGTCCACTTCTCGCCGTAAACTCAAATGCCGGCGGCGGTTTGAAATCATGCGCTGGCCGGAAACTTCACATCGCTGTAACATATTTCTGCGAGACTCAAACCAATGATTTCCTATGGTTATCATCGTTACCCGGGGCGTCTATTTGTGGTCGAGGGTACGGACGGCAGCGGCAAATCGACCCAGCTTCTATTGCTCTATCAGTGGCTGAAAGCCGAGGGTTATCACGTTTTCTTTTCTGAGTGGAATTCTTCGCCCCTGGTCAAAGACACAACCAAGCGTGCCAAAAAGCGTCGCCTGTTCACGCCCGCCACCTTTTCGCTGTTGCACGCGACGGACTTCGCAGACCGCACTGAACGAGACATCGTGCCGCCGCTAAAGGCCGGCGCGATCGTGCTCGCTGATCGTTACATCTATACGGCATTTGCGCGCGATGTCGCGCGCGGCTGTGATCGAGCATGGGTGCGCGAAGTCTACAAGTTTGCCGTCAAGCCGACCGTAGCTTTTTACTTTCGCGCGCCGTTGGACATCGCCGTCGACCGCATCGAATCGGCCCGACCTCAACTGAAATATTACGAAGCCGGTATGGACATGGAGTGGTCGGATGACGAGAACGAAAGCTTCAAAATCTTTCAAGGCAAGATTCTTGATGAATACGATCATATGGTCGGCGAATTCGGATTGACCCAGATCGACGCTACTCAGGCCATCCGAACTCAGCAACGTCAAATGCGCGAGATTGTCAACCGGTATTTGAAGGAGACTTTGAAAGAGAAGGCGGTGCCCGGCCTATGAAAGAGATGAAGTTTTACGGCCGAGCCATGCCGGGCATCGAGATCGAGCCCTACAGCGGCAAGCTCATTGTGATAGAAGGGACCGACGGGGTGGGACGATCGACCCACGTCGCGCTGCTTCGGTCATGGCTCGAGGCCGCCGGTCACGCCGTGCTTGATACCGGCATGACGCGATCGATACTCGCCGGACGCGGCATCAAGGACGCGCGAGCCGGACATACGCTGGGCCGCCTCACCATGCAACTGTACTACGCGACAGATTTCGCGGACCGCTTGCAAAATCAGATGCTGCCGGCGCTGCGCGCGGGTTTTGTAGTGCTGACTGATCGATACATCTATTCGGCGATTGCGCGGGCGGTCGTGCGCGGTGCGGATCCGGATTGGATCAGATCGATCTATGGGATCGCGCTGGTACCGGATTCAATTTTCTATTTGCGCGTCCGCTCGCCGGAAGAGCTCGCCGGACGTGTGCTGGCTTCGGGCCGCGGCTTTGATTATTGGGAATCGGGGATGGACCTCGGCCTCGGTAATGATTACTACGACAGCTTCATCGCTTATCAGAAATTATTGCTGCGGGAATTCGATCGCATGAAGGGCGAGTATGGGTTTGAAGTAATCGATGCGTCACGCCCGGTGCGGCGGGTTGCGGGTGAACTAAAACGATCCGTGGCTCGCATTGTTGAGAATGAAGGGTCCGCCGCAAACCCGAGCCCAAAGGAAGTTGTCAAGCCTGAGGCGCGAGTGGAAGCCAAACCGAACGTTATGCCTGTAGTGAAAGAGACTTCGAAGTCTGCGCCATGAAGATCGCTGCCATCGACGTCGGCTCAAACTCGATCAAGCTGGTCGTGGTAGATGCCGCCGCCAGTGATTCTTTTGCCGTGCTGTCGCGCGAAAAAGAAGTTGTTCGCCTGGGACACGATACCCTGCGACAGGAACAGCTCTCCGCCCCGGCAATCGAACGAGCTGTGGATTGCATTAAGCGTTTTCGCTCGATTGCCGAAGCCCGTGGCGCCGAGAGGATTTTTGCAGTCGCCACCGCGTCGGTCCGTGAAGCCCGCAATTCCGCGCAGTTCATAAAAGAAGTTCAACGTAAAGCAGGCGTCTCCGTAGAAATTCTTTCCGCGATTGAAGAAGCGAGATTGATTGGCCTGGCGGCGGCGCAGGGATGCGCAGCGCCAAATGCCTCGCTGCTCAATATCGATATCGGTGGCGGCTCGACTGAAATCTCGCTCGTGCGCGATTCCGCCCCGGCGGTATTGTTTTCAGTTAAGCTTGGCGCGATCGGCCTCACGGAGCAATTCATCGCCTCCGACCCTCCGAAAGCAAAAGAACTCAAAGCACTGCGCGAAGAAGTGCGGGCGGCGGTAGAGCGGCCGGCGCGAGAGTTGAAAGGCGCACGGTGGCAACACGCCACGGGTACTTCCGGCACAATCATCGCAATTGGCACGGCGTTGCGATTACGCGCCCTGGGTGAAGCAGAACACCGAGAGGAAGGCGCGCGGCCGGCCGGTGACGAGATTGCGCTGGACAAGCTAACTCGATTTAACTCCCGGACGGCCGAGCTGAGCGCTGCCGAACGGCGCGCGCTGCCCGGGATCAGCAATCAAAGATCAGAAATCATTATTGGCGGAGGACAAATCCTTGAAGGCGTTATGCGCGCTCTCCGGATTGAAACCCTGCGCACGTGTAATTGGGCCCTGCGCGAAGGCGTGCTTATCGATCGATTGCGCGAAATCGAAGCTGAGTCTCATCCGCCTTTGCCGGACATCACCGATTACCGTCTCCGCGGAGTTCACGCCGTAGGCCGTCGCTTCGGATATGAAGAGACCCACGCGCAGCAGGTCGCCAGGATTGCGGAAAGAATTTTCGATTACCTCAGCCGATCGGGCGCGACCGATCTCACTCGACATCAGCGCACGATGTTGTCCGCCGCGGCGCTGCTGCATGACGTCGGTTATCACATCGCCCATGACGATCATCACAAGCACTCTCTATATTTGATCAAGAATTCTGAGCTGACCGGTTTCTCTGAAGCTGAACGCGACGTGATCGCCAACGCTGCCCGGTATCATCGCGGCTCTGAGCCGAAAGATCGTCACGAAGCATTTGCTGCTTTGAATCAGACTGATAAAGACACCGTCATCAAACTCGCGGCTATACTTCGGATCGCGGATGCGCTCGATCGCCGGCATGACAGCCGGGTCGGCGACCTGCGCTGTGTTCGCAACGGTCGCGTAGTGCACATCGAACTCCAGACGCCCGCTAATTGTGACCGCGAGATAATTGCGGCCGAGCAGAAACGAGAAATGTTCGAAAATGTCTTCAATTGCCGGCTCTCTTTTGGCCGCCGCGCTGCCCTAAAACGCGCTTGACTTCATGAAGGGAAAACGCGTCAGCGGGCTGGATTGCGGCGCGCCCGCTGATCAAATGATTCAAACCGCGCTGCACGCTCAGCTCGCGGCCATATGCGCCCTCCGCAGGAAGGCGCTCGATTGGAGCGATCCGGAAGGCGTGCACGACATGCGCGTGCTTTCGCGCCGCCTGCGGAGCGCGATCTCCGATTTTGAGCCACATCTGAGAAAACCTGGCCTGCCGATCGCCAAACTGAAAACGATTGCCAAAAGCCTCGGCGCCGTACGCGATGAAGATGTGGCCATCGCAGCTTTGGAAAAACTAAAGGCGAGCGCTCACGGCGAAGTTCCAGAGGGCATCGAAGTTTTCATCGAGGAGCGTAAGCTGTTACGCGAAGGCGCGCGCGAAGCGCTGAACAAAGCCATCCGGCGCTCTGCCGTCGATCAGTTGCGGGAAGAATTTGAAGGCCGGCTACAAAATATCGCGGTCGCGTCAAAGAAATCTTCGCAGCGAAACATTCCGCAGGTCGCTCCGACATTCGGTCGCATAGGGACCAGGGTACTTACGGCCCGCCTTAAAGAATTTCGCGCTGCCAGTCCGCATATCTTCTTTCCGTTCGAAAACACCGAGCTCCATGAGCTGCGAATTCTCGCCAAACGTCTTCGGTACGCTCTTGATCTGTTCGATTGCTGCTGGGGCGAAGACATAAATGCGGCCGCCAAAGAAATAGCCCTGTTGCAAACGTCTCTGGGCGAATTGCACGATTGCGATGTCTGGATCGGGGATTTGGGTACGCGTCTCAGAAAGGCCTCAAGCCGGGATCAGAGCGATCGCGCACATGAACCAACGAATGTCGCCGCTACCTGGCTGCTGAAACATTTTGCCCGAGAGCGTACTGAACATTACCGGGACGCATTGGGCCGCTGGCAACAATGGGAATCTGACGGATTTCTCAAAGGGCTGACATCGAAGATACTGGCGCCGGAGCTGAAGACGGAACCACCTCCAACTCATTAGAAAAAACAGGCTATGCCGGTGAATGGCAGCCGGCATAGCCCCCAGCCCTTTGTTCGGTAGTATTTCTTTAGACACAGTACTCAGGTGATGCTACGTTCGAATTACGCGGCTATTAATGGCCTGTTAAATTTTTGGCGCACCTCATCCTATGGTCTTCAAAAACATCGCGAAAGAATTAATTGCTCGTTAAGCTTGCCTTAACCATCCCGTAACACCGCTTGCCCAAAATGCTGCTTTGCACGAGAGGAAGGTCGAGGCTCTGATTCACACCCGGCTTCAGCCGGGTGATCGGGAGTGACGGGAGAAGGCGGAAACCGTTTAAACGGTTTCCAGATCTTAGCTTGCCGAAGTTCACCTGGCTCAAGCCAGGTGTGAGTGAGAAGAGCGGATTGGGCCGAAAGAATTCGACGGCCCTCAGTATCCGGACGACTTTCTGTGCAAAGCCACTTTCGGTTCGAGATTTCTGTCCCGTCGAGGCAGTTTTGGGTCTCGGTTTACCTTTTAAGAGGAGTTCTCGCTATGAAGTCAGCCGATCGAAAACCTTCCCTCATCATGGTCGCTGATCCTGATGAAGATGAGCGTTGCTTGTTGCGTTCCGTTTTGAGATTGAAGGGTTTCAACGTGATAGAGGCGGCGGATGGTCGCCAGGTAATCAATCTTGCCAGGGAAAAGCGTCCCGATTTGCTCGTGATCGATTTGAAGTTACCGGGCTTGAGTGGGACGCTAACGATTCAGCACCTCAGAAGGCACGTGGAATTTCATACGCTGCCAATCGTGGCGGTTTCTTACGGCGCTAACGGCGGGCGGAGGCAAGGGCTGCCTGGACGCGCAACGGCGCACCTTTCTAAGCCGGTCCAGTTCGAGCATCTCGATAAATTGATAGATCGGTTCCTGCCGGGCCAACGAGTTCAGTTTCCAGAGGGTGGCCGCAAAACTTCACTTGCTGTTAACGGGGCCGTAATCCACGCGTAAGGCCGGTCTGCTAGCGTCCGATTTCGCTGATTAGTAAGTTATCGAAAGGAGCAACAATCATGACGATGTTGCAGTTTGAGGAAGTTGCATCAGACGTCGAACTGTCGGAGCAAAATTCAGGAAAGACTGTTAAGTGCGCCTGGTGCGGCGAGATAATTCGCCTGGATGGAAATCAACTGGCCCTGGCAATGTGCCGGCAGTGCTATGACCGCATGCTGGCGGAGTTTTTGGAGCAGCAGATAAATCACGACACGACCCACGCCAGCGACCGATAGTCATTCACATCCCCGCTTTTCGCGGCCGGAGCTCGAAACGAAGTGCCGTTGCGGCTGCCTTCCGGCATTAATCTTCACTTTTCAATAACAAAGTCGGGCGGTAAGGCTTCCGGAGGCAGCTGTGGCTGGCGGGGTTTAGGTGTATGTCGCGAGCCGAAGAAGGAAGTACGGTCCAAAACCTTTTCCTGAAACTCTTCCAGGTACAGATAGATCACCGGCGTGATGTAGAGCGTGATGAATTGTGAAACGACCAGGCCACCGACAACTACCAACCCAAGCGGTCGTCTGGAAGAACCATCGGCGCCAAAGCCGAGCGCGATGGGCATCGCGCCAAAGACGGCAGCCAGGGTCGTCATCAGAATAGGCCGGAAACGGTCCATGCTGGCATCATGAATCGCGCGGTCGGCGGCTTCGCCGGCATCGACACGCTGCCGCGCAAAGTCAACGATCATGATTCCGTTCTTCTTCACGATTCCCATCAGCATGAACATGCCGACGAAAGCGTAGAGCGACGCTTCCTGTCCAAACACGAGCAGGGTCAACAAGCCACCAACCAGCGCCGTCGGCAAGGTCGACAAAACCGTCAGCGGATGCACATAGCTTTCGTAAAGGATCGCCAGGATCACGTACATCACAAATACGGCGAGGGCCATCAGCACCGTCAGACTGGTGACTGTGCTGGCGAAAGTCTGCGCCTCGCCCTGCAGCTCACCGCGCACGCCCGGCGGCACAATTTCCGCTGCGGATTTGCTGATGAAATTCGTCGCATCGCCGAGCGCCACGCCGGGCTTGAGATTGAAAAAGAGCGTAACGCTGGTGAACTGATTCAGGTGATTCACCGCTTGCGGCCCGAGGGTTGACTTTGAAGTAACCAGTTCGTTCAGTGGCACGAGCCGTTGCCCGTCGTCAGATCGAATGTACAGTTTCGAGAGATCTTCGGCGTTCGCCCGCGCCGAATCTTCGACCTCGAGAATCACCTGATACTGATCTTCCGGTTTCTTGATCAGATAAAGGTAATTCTGCGAATAAGCATTGCGCAGCATCGTCAGAATTCGCGTCTCTGAGACTCCGTAAGTCTTGGCTTGATCGCGACGCAAGTCAATATTCAGATTGGGCGTGTTATTGTAAAAATCCGAGGAGACGGTGAGAAATCCCGGATACTGCATCAGCTTGCCCATCAGCTTTTGACTCACGTCGTAAACCTGATCGGGATTCGCGCCCGACACCGCAAACGCATACTGCCCCTGTTGCTGACTCGTTACTCCGGTGCTGATTTCAAGAACGGGAAATGGTCGCAGGAACGTAAATACTCCGGGAATCGAATTGAGCTTGCCCATCATCTGCGCGGTAACTTCCTGGATGGGCGGACGCTCAGCCGCCGGCTTAATGAACGTGAAGGTGATGCCCTGATTGGCTGACAGAAATCCCGTGGCTCCGGTCAATGTGAAGTCCGTAATGACATTGGGATCCTGGTGCAGAGTTTCATCGACTCGATTTTGCAGCGCCTTCATTTGATCGGGCGACGAACCTTCACGGGCGATGAAGGCGCCAAAGATCACACTGCTGTCTCCGGGGGGCAGAAAGGCTTTAGGCACCAGCACGAACAACCAGATGGTGCCCGCCAGACAGACTACCCAGATTACCGGCGAGATCCAACGATGGCGCAGGAACCACCAGAGGGATCCGCCGTACATTGCCAGCACGCGCTTTTCGATGCCGCCGATCACCCGCTCCATCCAGGTTTTGCGCGCGCCCTCGCCACGCTCTTTCAACAGGCGCGCGCACATCAGCGGAGTAAGCGTTAGCGATACCAGGCCCGAAGCGAAAATCGCAATCACAATGGTAATCGCAAACTCGCGGAAGATTCGGCCTACCAAACCGGTCATGAAAACCAGGGGAATGAATACGGCCGCCAGCGAGATAGTCATCGACATGATCGTGAAGCTGATTTCTTTGGCGCTGTTTATGGCGGCTTCAAATGGTTGCTCTCCTCGCTCCATTCGGCGGACCGTGTTTTCCAAAAATACGATCGCGTCGTCGACCAGGAATCCAATTGCCAAAGTCAGCGCCATCAATGAGAGATTGTCGAGGCTGTAGCCCAGCGCGCGCATGGCCATGAACGTGATTAGCAGCGACAGCGGCAGGGCGACGGTGGGAATAAGTGTGTCTGTAGCGCGGCCCAGGAAAGCAAAAATGACCATTACTACCAGCACGAAAGCAATGACCAGAGTCGTTTCAACGTCGATGACTGAGCGAACGATGCTTTGAGAGCGATCGTAGATGGGTGTGACGCGAATCGAGCCGGGTAGTTCAGCGCTGACCTGCGGTAAAATTTCATGAATGCTTTTGGCGACCTCGACCGCGTTGGCGCCCGCCCGCCGATTGACAGCAACGATTACGGTTGCTGAAGGCACCTCGTAGCCGCGAACCCAAAAACGCATGTTGACGCGTTCGTCCTGCACCGAATCCTTGACCGTCGCGACGTCACGCAGATAAACCGGCGAGCTGCTGGTGCCGCCCACGATCAGGTTGTTGTATTGCTCGGCACTTTCGAGTTGACCCTGCGGCCGCAGGATCGCGGTGCCTGAGCTGCTGTCCAACTGTCCCGCCCCGGTGTAGCTGGTGCCGTTCTTGATCGCCGCGCTCAGATCATCAATCGAAATACCACGCGCCCACATCGCCGAAGGATTGGCCTTAATCCGAATTGCGGACTTCGTGCCGTACACATTTACCCGCGATACCCCGGGCAGGATGCTGAGCCGTTGGCCGACCTGAGTGCTCGCGTAGTCGTACAGCTGCCCGGGCGTTACGGAATCGCTGGTCAGAGCGATATACATGATCGGTTGATCGTTGGGATTGCTTTTTGAATACGTCGGCGGTGAAGGGAGATCGGCGGGAAGACTGCCAATCGATTGCGAGATTGCCGTCTGCACGTCAGTTGCTGCCGCATCGATATTCTTGTCGAGGGCGAACTGAAGCGTGAAAGTTGCAACGCCCTGGGTGCTCCTGGAAGTTACGACTTCCAGTCCATTGATTTGCATGAACTGGCGTTCAAGCGGCGTGGCAATGTTATTGGCAATCGTGTCCGGACTGGCGCCTGGGTAGCCTACCGCCACTTGAATGACGGGGTAATCGACCGCGGGCAGATCGTTAACCGGCAGTTGCGAGTAACTCAGAATTCCAAAGAGGATGACTGAGAGAGTCAGCACCGCGGTCATGACGGGCCGGCGAATGAAAGGCTCGGATAGATTCATTATTTCGTTCCGTTGTTCGTCAGAACCCCAACCTGTCGGGGTAGCGGGCGGGGAATCATTTGCCGGCGTCGCTCGCGGTGGTTGGATTTCCGGCACCAGCCGGTTCTTCAACGCGCACTTTTCCGCCCGGCGTCACGCCAAGTTGTCCGTTGGTTACGACTCGTTCACCGGGTTGCACTCCAGTCTCAACCACGACCAGATCTCCCTGCCGTTGGCCCAGCGACACTGATCTCTGCTCGGCCGTTGAATCCTGCTTGACGACGTAAACAAACGAGCCCTTCGCCGACATCTGCGGCGCGGTTGCCGGCACCAGCACAGCTTGATGGATCGTGCTCAATACCAGGCGAATGTTGACGAAGCGCCCAGGCCAGAACCGGTGTCCGGCGTTCGGAATGGTCGCCCGAAGACCGACAGTGCCGGTAGTGTTTTCGACCGCGTTGTTTAGAAATGTCAATTGACCGATGACCGGATCTTCCGAGGTCTCGGGAAGCCGCACCTCAGTTCTGAGACGGCCTGAGCGCATCTGTTCCTGCACGTCGGCCAGATTGTTTTGGGAAATAGTAAAGTCCGCGTAGATTGGATCCAGCCGCTCGATTACCAGTAGAGCATTTCCGCTGCCGGAACTGCTGCCCGAACTGTTATTGCCGGAGCCTCCGCCCGGATTCACCACGTTTCCAATATCTACCAGGCGCTGGCCCGCGCGGCCGTCGATCGGCGATCGAATCAAGCAATAGCTCAACTGCACCTTCGCGCTCTCGACCGCCGCGGTATCAACCTTGATGGCTTCGTCCGCGCTGTGGACTGCTGCGCGCGCAGCGCCGACGTTCGCGTTCAGCGAATCCTGGTTCGCGGTCAACTGTTCGTATTGCTCTCGCGGAACAACTCCCTGTTCGACTAACTGGCGATATCTCTTGACCTGGGTTTCACCCCACTTGGCCTGGGCAACCTCTCTCGCCAGGTTAGCTTCCGCCTGCTTCTTCAAGGCACTGTCTCTCGATACGTTTGCCTCAGCTTGGCGAAGATTTGCTTCGAAGGGTCGCGTGTCGATCGTGAACAGCATGTCGCCTTTTTTCACATTCGCGCCATCGGTGAAATGTATTTTGGTGATGCGTCCTGATACCTGGGGCTGAATGGATACGACTTCGCGCGCGACGGTCTTTCCGATTGCGTCCAAATAAGTGGGCACATCCTGCGACACTGCCACAGTCACCGAAACAGGCGCCGGGGGCCGGTCGAAAGCTTGTTGGGCGGCTTTATTTGTACAGCCGGCGAACACCATGGCCGAAACGGTGGCCAGACCTGCAATAGGCCAAAATTTCCCAAGCGGCACGTTCTTATTTCTCTTAACAATCATTTCTAAACGCTGGGGTTGAATTCGAGACAGCAATTATTATCCCTTAATACGATACAGGCAAATCGTCGGAAATCTCTATTGAGCTACGTTTTAAGCGCAATTTTGTTGCGGCCGGGTGAGTTCCAAAGTGTAAATTATTGTTAAGTCGATTCAAAAGGCCAGAAGCCGAGTCGCCGTGTCATAGAGTTGCGTAAACAGAAGTCGACCGCCCGAGAGTCAGAATGCCGACAATAATTAACCTCAAATTCTCATTTCGTTCACGCGACATTAACAGCCCTGGTTTATAAACCGTCTTACAGCTTCATTTAGACAACCCCTGTGCGTGGGGTCCGACTCCAAGTGCCGAAGGCGTTATTTCTCTTTGAGGTTATCATGAGCGCAAAGCAAATTGCCCTGCCTTTTCGCGCCAGGCGAAAGGAACAGAACAACCCGAGCGTCGATCTCATCGGCCGTTCTTATGCTGACGGCGAGGCGACGATAACCGTGATTGGAATTTGTGGTGCTGACGAACGCCGCGTGATGGTCCAGCGCGATCTTGATGGCTGCACCTGGTCAATGCCTGCCTGGTTGATGCGGCTGATCTTTCTGGAGAAGAAGGGAAAGCGCGCGGCTTAACGAACTCTCGTTCAGTGCTCCCACTGGGCTTCACTTGCATCTCGCAACGAATGGATCATCAAGTTCAGAAATCGAACTTGATCGCAAGTTGGATCTGGCGTGGTGTTACGAACGTCGTCGTGCCCGATGCCGGAGACGCAAAGCTGCGCGGCGTGCCAAAAGCAGTCGTCGCCGAAGGCGCGGAAAGCGTGCCCGCGGAACCACCGGAGTAATTGAAGAAAATATTGTTCACCGTCGCCACGTTCGAGCGATTGAAAATGTTGAAGGCTTCACCGATCAGTTGTACGCGGATCCGCTCGCCAAAATGAAGCGCACGCGTGAGGCGCACGTCAAACTGATAGATTGAGGGCGTCGTAAACTGGTTGCGTACGGTGCCTGGCAGACGGTCGTTCGAGCGATTGCCGTCGTTGTTCGGGTCGCCGCCTACTAAAGCCGAATAAGGCGTGCCTGATTGGAACTGCGCGATCATGGAAGCAGTGTAATCGCTGAACAGCGCTCGGGCCACTGGGTTATCAGTCCACCTGATCTTGCCCCATTGATAAACCGGACTGAAGACAAAACGGTGCCGCAAGTCTGTGTCGGAGCGAGCGTAGTCGTCTGCGGGATTGAGCTGGTTTTGTACGATCTTAGCGTCGTCGGCACCGAAAACGACTATGGTCTGATCAGGTCGGTCGTCCTTCGCCTTCGAGAACGTGTAGGCCGCAATGAACTGGAACCCGCGGGTCAAACGCTGGGTGGCTTGAATCGCCAGGCCGTTGTAGAGCGAACGTGATGCACTCTCGAAAATGCTGATGCGATTATATGACTGGCCCGTGGTCCGAGAGATGGGACGCGTACTCAGAAATCGCTGGAATGTATAGGTCACTCCGTCGGGTCCCGTGCGCGGAAATGCTGTGGGCGGAAACAAATTGATGTCGCGGGTCCGCGTGAGATGCAGCCCGTGATAGTAAAGATAAGTTCCCGAAATGCTCAGGTTCTTTCCCACCTGACGTTCGACTCCCAGTCTTCCCTGCTCAATGTACGGCTGCACGTAGTCAGAAGCGAAGAGAAAAAGATTGGGATTCGCGGATGTCCCGACGGGCGGCGCCGTTAGAATGGCCGGATAGACGAGCCCGGCAGCGACGATTTGTGCGGCGTTGAGATTAACGCCAGAGACATTGATACCATTCTGTGAATGCGCGGTTCCCAGCACAATCGCCGGCGTTCGTGCATAAAAGAGGCCAAAGCCGCCGCGGATCACTGTCTTCTCATTAGGCGCATAACTGAAGCCCGTGCGCGGCCCGAAGTTGTTCTTGTCTTTGGGACAGTTGGCAGTGTTAATTCCGTTGGACAGCAATAGCGTGTCAGGGTTTTGTACCGGGGGGCAGGTTAGCTGTTCGTAGTCGTAACGAAGACCCAGATTCAGTGTGAGCTTTGAATTAAAGTGGAAGTCGTTCTGCGCGTAAAAAGCGTACTCCGAAAGATTCGGGTGCGTGGTACCACCCGTCGTCCCAGCGCCCGGAAAATTTTGCGTGTATGCCGTAGGTGTATTGTTGGCGAAATTCTGGTAGCCGGAGTTTGTGCCGCTGCGCCCAAATGTGTAGGAGCCACTGAAGAGTCCGGGAAAGAAATTGAAGATGCGATCGAAATTAAAATCCAGCCCAAACTTCCAATTACTGCGACCGCGGAGGTACGAGACGTTGTCGACGAACTGTACGCGCTTGATAGTCGTTTCGCGCGGACTGAAGTTGTTGCGCCCGATATTGAGATTGCCGCCGCCTGTATCAATGACCGCCTCGGGTTGAGTGCTGTTCGCCAGTCCCGGTTCTTTGTCTCGAGCAAACTGAAATCGGAATTCGTTTACGAGCCTGCTTGTGAGCGTGGACGTCAGCGTGCCGGAAAGAGTGTCGCTCTTCACGAGGCTGTCGCCAGAATGCTCCTCGACGCTCAAAGTGCCGTTATTTTCGTTGTTAACTCCAGTGAAACCCTGATGGTTGTAGCGCAAAACCAACTGGTTCGCGTCATTTAATCTAATATCGCTCTTTCCGAGAAAGACATCCTGTTTGCGGCCGACCTGGTAAGTATGGAGTTTCGGGTTCAGGATCGTCAGGGCGCCAGCGGGTGCGGTGCCCAGACCTGATACATCAAGCACTTGCGGCACGTTGGAACGCTGACCGTCATAAGTAAAAAAGAAGAAGGCTTTGTTCTGCTTGATTGGGCCACCGAGACGCCCGCCGAACTGGTTGATTCTCAATGCCGCGCGCTTGTTCGGCTTTCCCGCTCGTGATTCGTTTGCCTTGGTAACGGGATCGTTTGAGTTCAACGACTCGTCACGAAAATATTCAAAAGCACCGCCGTGAAATTCGTTAGTTCCCGATTTGGTTACGACGTTGATTACTGCTCCACCAGCGCGGCCAAATTCTGCCGAGAAACCGTTCTGATTCACCTGGAACTCCTGCACCGATTCCTCGGAAAACTGGTATGGCGGTCGCACTCCACCGCGTCCCAGCGCCTGACCGAAGAAAGTATTGTTGTTGTCCACTCCGTCAACCTGCAGACTGTTGAATGTGCCGCGCTGGCCGCCGACTGAGAGGTCGCCACCGCGAGGATCGCGGATCACGCCCGGCGAAAGGGTCGCAAAATCCTGGAAGTTGCGGCCGTTGATGGGCAGGTTTTCGATCGAGCGTTGATTAATCGTGGTCGAGACGGAAGTGCGGGTCGTTTCAACAACCGCTACGTCTGTGACAGTCACAAAGTCCCCACCGACGCTGCCCACTGAGAGCGAGATGTCGAGTGATACCGCAGCGCCGACGGTCACGGTAGCTTTCAATGGAGCGCTCGCAAATCCGGAAGCTTTGACGCTCACAATATAAGAACCTGGCGGCAGGAGAATTATCCGGTAGTTTCCCTCAGCGTCCGTTGTTGCGCTCTTCTGGAAACCTGTGGAATCGTTTCTGGCCGTGACCTGGGCGTTCGGGACGACTGCGCCGTTTGGATCCAGCACGCGGCCTTCAATATTTCCGGCGGTCGCTTGCGACTGGGCAGAAGCTGAAACCATCGACACAAGACAGACGCAAAGGCACAGCAGAATAGTCAAAGGGGTGGATTTTTTAGACATCTGTTCTCGCTTCTTTTTTAGGATTGGTTTGCTATAGCGCCTTGACGCAACGAACGGTCGACGCCTTGAATTAGGACAAAGTCAGGTCATTTACCAAGTCGCGCATGTTAGTGCAACGCGAGGAATTAAGGCAAGAAATAAAACATTTTATTTGACTTCGAACGTCTTTCTGCCATAAAAGCTGGGCTTGAATGATGCGAATCTCCAATCGTCTTTGCGTTTTGCTTCTCGCACTCTCTTTCGCTGACGCTCACGCACAGACAAGTCCGATAACCAATCCTGACTTAACAAAGCAGCCAACCCTTTACGTCGTTGGCTACGCGCATCTCGATACGCAATGGCGCTGGGAGTATCCGCAGGTCATCCGCGAATATCTGCCTAAAACCATGCACGATAACTTCGCTTTGTTTGAAAAGTATCCGCACTACGTTTTCAATTTCAGCGGCGCGAATCGTTATCGCATGATGAAGGAGTACTGGCCCGAGGATTATGCAAAGCTGAAGCGCTACGTCGCTGCCGGTCGATGGTTTCCCGCCGGCTCTTCAATGGAAGAAGGGGACGTCAACTCGCCTTCCGGGGAATCGATCATCAGGCAGATTCTCTACGGCACTCAATACTTTCGTCATGAGTTCGGCAAGACCAGCGCCGAATACATGTTGCCCGATTGCTTTGGCTTTCCCGCTTCACTTCCCAGCATCCTTAATCACATGGGATTGAAAGGTTTCTCGACGCAGAAATTGACATGGGGCTCAGCCGCCCCCGGCGGTGGTCCCGGCTCGATCGAAAACACTCCCGCCGGAACCCCTTTCAACGTTGGTTTTTGGGAAGGACCGGATGGCCGCGGCGTAATCGCAGCCTTCAATCCGGGCAGTTATGTCGGACAAATCAGAGAAGATTTGAGCACGAGTCCGGTCATCGCTGATCCAAACGCGCGGAACAATCCCGTCGACTGGCCAAAGCGAGTCGAACTTAATGGAAAAGTGAGCGGCCTGTTTACGGACTATCACTATTATGGAACGGGCGACACTGGCGGCGCGCCGCGCGAGGATTCGGTGAAACTCTTGGAGGCGATTGTCAGCCACGGCTCGGCGCTGCTGCCGCCGTCACAACCAAACGCCCAGGCGAATCTGGTTGAAACCAGGGTCGGCAATGGACCGTTGCGGGTTCTCTCGGCTAATTCCGAGCAGATGTTTCTCGATATCAACCCGGATCAGATGTCTCGGCTGCCGCGATACAAAGGCGATCTGGAGCTCACGAATCACTCGGCCGGATCGATCACTTCGGAAACTTATCAAAAGCGCTGGAATCGCAAAAACGAATTGCTCGCTGATGCGGCCGAGAAAGCTTCGGTAGCAGCCATGTGGTTAGGGGGCCGTCCCTATCCGCAACAGCGACTCAATAACGCCTGGACTTTGGTTATGGGCGGACAGTTTCACGACATTCTGCCGGGCACAGCCACGCCAAAGGCATTTGAGTTTTCCTGGAACGATGACGTGATTGCGATGAATGAATTTGGCGAGGTGCTGACGAGCGCCACCGAAGCAATTGCCTCGGGAATGAATACGCAGACAAAAGGCGCCGCGATAGTTGTTTACAATCCGCTGAATATTACGCGCGAAGATGTAGTCGAAGCGAACGTGTCTTTTGCAGGCGGCGCGCCCAAAGCCGTGCGCGTCTATGGACCGGACGGAGTTGAAGTGCCGGCGCAATTGTCGGGTGGTAAGGTTTTGTTTCTCGCCAGGGTGCCCTCCGTTGGGTATACAGTCTACGACGTTCAGGCGGCGGACGCTGCGCCGAGCGAATCGCAGCTGAAAGTTTCCGAATCTTCCCTGGAGAACGTGCGTTATCGAATCAATCTGGATGAGAATGGTGACGTATCCAGTATCTTCGACAAGTCCCTCAACAAAGAAATACTTTCCGCACCTCTGCGGCTGGCGATCAAGACCGACAAGCCGGAACAGTGGCCGGCCTGGAACATGGATTGGGCCGACCAGCAAAAACCGCCCCGCGCCTTTGTAAGTGGTCCGGCAAAAATTCACGTCGTCGAAAATGGCCCGGTGCGCGTCGCGGTTGAAGTTGAACGCGAGACCGAAGGATCAAAGTTCATCCAGACAATCAGGTTGAACGCCGGCGACGCCGGCAGTCGGGTGGAATTTGGTAACGTCATCGACTGGAATACTCGCGAAGCTAATCTCAAAGCAACTTTTCCGCTAACCGCGTCAAATTCCCTCGCTACTTACAATTGGGATGTCGGCACAATTCAACGAGAGACCAACGATGAAAAGAAGTTTGAAGTGCCTTCGCATCAATGGATCGATCTCACTGATAAGACCGGCGCTTACGGCGTAACGATTCTTACGGACTGCAAGAATGCGTCCGACAAACCTGACGACAAGACTTTGCGGCTGACGCTGCTGCGTACGCCGGGCATTGGGCCGCGTGCGGGCTACGCGGATCAAGCGACGCAGGATCTTGGTCATCATGAATTTGTCTATGGTCTGGCATCGCATGCGGGTGACTGGCGCCAAGAACAAACCGATTGGCAGGCCCAGCGTTTGAATCAGCCGCTAATCGCGTTTGAGAGTTCGAAACATCCAGGACCGCTCGGCGGCAGTTTTTCTCTGCTTCATTTGAATAATGATCGAGTGCGCGTGTTGGCGCTCAAGAAAGCGGAAGAGACGGATGAAGTGATCGTCAGAGTCGTTGAGTTGAGCGGCGAGCCGCAAAACAACGCGCGGTTGAGATTCGCGGCGCCGATTGTTGCCGCTCGTGAAGTTAATGGACAGGAACAGCCAATCGGAGCGGCGACAATTTCCCGCGGGGAACTCTCGACAAATCTCGGTCGATATCAATTGCGAACGTTCGCCGTGAAACTCGCTGCGCCGAAGGTCAAAGTAACCTCAACGATAAACCAGCCGGTAAACCTACCGTACGACATTTCTGTTACCAGTGCCGATGGAACCAAATCAGCCCCCGGCTTTGATTCGGAAGGTCGCGCGATACCCGCCGAAATGCTTGCGCGCGCGCTTGAATACGACGGGGTTCGCTTTCAATTTGGATTGGCTGCGAACGGAAAGGCGAATGCTGTGGTCCCGAAGGGGCAGACGATCGCCCTGCCGGCCGGTACGTTTAATCGCCTGTACATCGTGGCCGCATCGGCTGACGGCGATCAGACAGCAACGTTTCGGGCGGGCGACAAATCATTTGATTTGCTGATTCAAAGCTGGGGCGGCTTTATCGGTCAATGGGACGATCGCCAATGGAAAACAAAAGAAGTTGTCATTCCGCCGCGCACGCCTCCACCCGGAACACCGCCCGATATCGCCGCGCAACTGCAGAGGCCCCGAACGCGTACCGATCCATACGGCGAGATGGTCGGGATTAAGCCGGGGTTCATCAAGCGCGCATCCCTAGCCTGGTTCGCCTCCCATCGCCACACGGCCGACGGCGCTAACGAATACTACGCGTACTCGTACCTGTTTGCTTACGTGATCGATTTGCCGACCGCTGCGAAGACGATAACCTTGCCGAATAACGACAAGATCCGCATTATGGCGGTCACCGTGGCGAACGAAAGTGGACGCGTACATCCGTCTCAACCGTTGTACGACATGCTTGAAAGAAAATGAGATAAGGAATCTCAGTGTCCTCCGTGGTTAATCGAGAAAGCGTTTTCCACAAGAGTCCAATGAAAACAATTCTCTCCTTTGTCTTTATCATACTTCTCGGCATTACTCTGAGTTGCGGCAAGTCTAATTCCGGATCGAAAAGCTATACCATCGCTGTTGTCCCGCAGGGCTCCACGCATGAATTCTGGAAAAGCATTCATGCCGGGGCAGTTAAGGCCACGCAGGATCTTAAACAGGAAGGCGTCGAAATCAATCTGATTTGGAAAGGACCCTTGCGCGAAGACGATCGCGAGCAACAGATCCAGGTCGTCGAAGGCTTCGCGAGTCAGGGCGTCAATGGAATTGTGCTCGCGCCTTTTGATAAGGACGCGCTGGTGCGGCCGGTGCAGGAGGCCAAACAGTTGGGCATTCCCACAGTGGTAGTTGATTCGCCATTGAATTCAAATGATCCGATCGCCGTCGTCGCGACCAATAATTTTCACGGCGGTGAAATGGCCGCCGAACACCTCGCGAAACTGCTTAACGGAAAAGGAAAGGTCATGCTGCTGCGTTACCAGGAAGGCGTCGCCAGCACCGACGCGCGCGAGCGCGGCTTCATTGAAAAAATGAAATTATTTCCCAGCATTCAAGTGATCTCTTCTGACCAGTACGCCGGCGCGACCCGCGACACGGCGAAGACCGCCGCCGAAAACATGCTGAATAGATACGGCGATGATATTCAGGGGATCTTCACGCCGAATGAATCGTCCACGTTGGGAACTTTGCTGGCGCTTGAAGATCTTCATCGCAGTGGGCAGATACGTTTCGTCGGTTTTGACACCAGCGACGCCTTGCTCGACGCAATGCGGGCAAAGAAGCTTGATGGCATCATAGTCCAGAACCCTTTCAAAATGGGCGAGATCGGAGTCAAGACAATCATTAGCGCCATTCAGAAAAAAAGTTTTGAGAATCGAGTTGATACAGGCGAGACTTTGATTACCTCGGAGAATCTCGAGGCACCCGAATCTCAGGCGTTAGTGCACCCGCCAATTGATAAATATCTCAAGTAGGATCCGGGCCCGGGTATCTCGCCCGGCGTTCACGCACCGGATGCGCCTCTCAACACGAACATGGCACCCCTTCTCAAACTTCAAAACATTCACAAGAGATTTGGTCCGACGGTCGCTCTGGCAGGAGTGGATCTTAATGTCGATCACGGCGAAGTACACGCGATCATTGGCGAGAATGGCGCCGGCAAAAGCACTTTAATGAATATTATCTCGGGCGTTACAAGTCCCGATGGTGGGGAAATCAGAATTGATGAATCGCCATTTTGTCCCGCCGGGCCTCTTGACGCTCGCGCCGCCGGCATTGCTTATATTCATCAGGAGTTGTTGCTCTGTCCTCACTTAACTGTTGCCGAAAATATCCTGCTGGGGACTGAGTCCGCGAACGCAGGTTGGTTGCGCCGCGACGCGATGCGCACGCGCGCGGGCGAACTGCTGGAAAGTTTTGGCCGCGCGGATATCTCACCCGAATCGCGGGTGGATGCCCTGCCACTCGCGTCGCAACAGATCGTGGAGATCTGCCGTGCGCTCGCGTGGCGGCCGAAGCTAATCCTGATGGATGAACCAACCAGCAGTTTGGAACGCGGGAATATTGAGCGGCTCTTCGCGGCGATTCGCAGGCTGAAAGCGAGCGGCGTGGCGATTATTTACATCAGTCATTTTCTCGAAGAGGTCCGCGAGATCGCCGATCGCTTTACTGTCTTGCGGGATGGGATCAGCGTCCAGGGCGGCGACCTGACATCAGTTTCTGATGACCAATTGATCGAAGCGATGGTTGGCCGCTCAGTCGAGATTATTTTTGAGCATCAACGTTCCGGAGCGCGTGAGGAAATCCTGCTCTCGGTGCGTGATCTATCGTCTCCGCCAATGCTGCAAACAGCGAGTTTTGATTTGCATCGCGGTGAGGTCCTCGGCATTGCCGGCCTCGTTGGGTCAGGCCGCACAAGTCTGGTGAGAGCGCTCTTTGGTTTGGAACGCCCCGTTCGCGGCGAGATCCGCGTTTCTCGATCTGTCAGAAGCCCGACCGTTAGGGAGGGCAAAGCCGTTGCAGACGCGGGCGCTTCCGGCACGCCGCATGAGCGAATCATGCAGGGAATCGGATTTGTAAGTGAAGATCGAAAGAATGAGGGGCTTGCTCTGCCTTTGACGCTGGCTGACAACATAACCCTGACCCGATTCGAATTGTGCGCCACCGCGGGTTGGATCTCGCAGAGTCGTCAGGATGAGCAGGCAAAGCAATGCATGCAAAAGCTGAAGGTCAGAGCGTTCGGGCCGGCAGCGAAAGTTTCCAGTCTGTCCGGCGGCAATCAACAAAAAGTAGCCCTGGGCCGTTTGCTTCATCAAGACCCAGACATTCTTTTGCTGGATGAACCGACCCGAGGGATCGACGTCGGCAGCAAAGCCGATCTTTATGCCGAGATTTCGCGCCTGGCGGAAAGTGGTAAAGGCATCATCATGGTCAGTTCGTATCTGCCGGAATTGTTTGGCATATGTGATCGCATTGCGGTGATGAATCGTGGCCGCTTATCTGAAGCTCGTCCCGTTAATGACTGGACGCCGCCAAAGGTTATGGAAGCGGCAATCGCCACGCACGAATCTTTGGTGAGAGGCCCTCAGAATTGAACGCAGTTCTTGCTCAGGAATATAACGATCGAAAAGCAGGTTTGATCCGGCGACTTGGACCATTCGCCGGTTTGATCCTGGTGGTTCTGGTCTTTGCGGTCCTTAGCGGCGCGCCGGAACGGTATCTTTCGCTTGGCAATCTGCGGGTAGTACTTGCGCAGACCGTAATCGTAGCGACCGGGGCCATCGGGATGACGATGATCATTATCAGCGCGGGTATCGATCTGTCAGTCGGATCCAGTGTCGCGCTGACCAGCGTTGTCACCGCCCTGGCATTGAGATCCTCCTGGGACCCGGCGGCGGCGGTGCTGGCCGGCCTTTTCGCGGGTGGATTGATTGGGGCGATGAACGGCGTCGTCATTACTTCGTTGCGCGTGGTCCCCTTTATTGCCACGCTGGGAATGTTAGGTGTCGCGCGCGGAGCAGCTAAGTGGCTGGCTGGCGAACAAACAGTCAATCCTCCCCAAACCTGGATCAACCAGCTCGCAGTCACGTTTCCACCTCGATCATGGATGCTGGTGGCGCCCGGAGTCTGGCTGACAATCGCCCTGGCAGTCCTCATTTCATTGGTTTTGACGAGAACTGTCTTTGGCCGTCATCTATTCGCCCTCGGCTCGAATGAACGCGCGGCCCGAGCCTGCGGCATCGCCACCAACCGTTTGAAAATTATTATTTACGCGAGCGCGGGATTGTTTTTTGGGTTAGCCGGCGTGTTGCAGATGTCACGCCTGAGGCAGGGCGATCCGACAGTTGCGGTGGGTGTCGAACTCGATGTCATCGCAGCGGTCGTAATCGGCGGCGGCAGCCTGAGCGGTGGCGAAGGCAGTATTCTCGGTTCAATGATCGGCGCTTTGATGATGGCGTTTCTACGCAACGGATGTCAGCAGGCAGGTTGGCACAATTACGTGCAGGAGATCATTATTGGGGCAATTATCGTTTTCGCTGTCGCGCTCGATCGGTGGCGTCATTCGCGGGCTTGAGCAAACAAGATCGATTCGGGAGCTAACTGTGATCAGATTGGCTTTGGCAGTTTCTTTAGCGGCGGCTCTGTCGCCGGCAGCGTCCGCCCAGGTAAAGATCACAATCGATCACAATGCCGGTGCTGCCGCAAACCGCGAATTCAAATTTCAGCAAGTGCCCTCTCCCGCGAGAGACGATCGAGGCGCACAGGCGCGGATAGTCTTGATCGACGGGCGACTCGATCCCAATGGCGCGGACTTGAACGCTTTGATCGATGGGCGGCTGCCGGGTGATGAAGACGAACCCGGTGCGAATTTGTTTTTTAACGCCGGTTCGTTCGGCGGTCGCATTCGCATGGGCTGGAGCGATCCAATCGAGATCGCCCAGGTCAACACCTACTCGTGGCATTCAGATACTCGCGCGCCGCAGCTTTACAAGCTCTATGGCAGCGACGGCGCCACAAGGAACTTCGACGGCGCGCCGAAACGCGGCATTGATCCATCGACCTGCGGTTGGAAATTAATTGCCACCGTCAGCACCATTCCCGACCGCGGCGAGGAAGGTGGACAGTATGCCGTGCAGATAACCGGCGCGGGTGGCTCCCTGGGCATGTATCGTTACCTGCTATTTGATATCTATCCCAGCGAGATCATCGACAATTGGGGCAACACGTTCTACAGCGAGATCGATGTGATTGCCAGGAAACCGTAGCAGCGATTTGTCGATTGAACCATTTCTCTGAATTCTTTGCCGCTAGTCTGTGCCAATCTATCTGCCAACAGAGATCTATGAGCCCTCTGTGTTTTCACTACACTTCTAGAATGAGAGTCACACTTTTTACCGGGATTCGGGGCTTAGGTAACTTAGAAGACTTCCTGTTGTATTACCCGGCAGTCTTCTGGTTTCAATTACTGCCAAATCGTTTCCCACGCACACCCGATCGCATTATTGCCACATCCGGTTGCAAAGCACGAACTGCCCAATACATCGGCGCTCCACATGTCCGTACCAACGCAATTGATACCAGCTCCGCCACACCATCCAAATGTGCAGTTGGCCCAGGCACGGATCCGCGCCGACCCTCCCTGAACATAACTGGCGGGAACAAAGCGGACGATGCTGGAAGGGTTCGCTTGATGCTTGTCAATAGACAGGAATTGCTGATCTAACGGGACACCTAAATCAACATTCGTGTACATCCCTAGCTCAGCAATGGCGGGCTGCACGACGCCGTCGTAGACGGGAGCCTCATATATTTCGTCCCAGGCGTAGAGATTAGGCTCTGGCATGACCAGCACTGACTCAGCCACATATTCGCCGACGACGTTGCCGCCACTATCATAAAGGTCGGAAATAACGGTACCCTGCCATTCCATATCCAGGCTCAGAACGGGTACGAAGACTATCTCTATGTAGTCGCCACTAATTGCTGACTGCTGTTCAAAGCTAACATTCTGAAACATTCGTGGACGATTGTTGAGCTCGGCCTTTAATGAACCGAGGGAGCCGTTGATGCTGAATGAGGCATCGACCTTCGGCGTGCGGTTCTTGTCCTCGAAGAGTTTGAGTGCTGCGCGCACATTCTTATTGGTCTCTTTCAGTTTCCTAACTTTGGCGGCGACCTCAGACCCTTTCTTGATCTTGAAATCTTTACCTGCCCTGCGTAAAGGTCGCTTTTCCCGCTTTTGTGGTTTAATTTGTTTCTTTTGCGGCTTGCTTGATTGCAGTGTCGCAACAGAGTGCGGACGAACCAACACTCCGCCAGTGAAGGCAATCAAAACGACAATGCAGATCGCTGTACGATTTGCAAGCAGTCTCATATCAAAACCTCCTTTGAGAAGCTGGCAAACATTGCGGAGTCAAATGTACGTCGAGCAACTACTGTACCTTGCCAAGCGTACTTTCACTTAATTGGAAACACTACAGGCGGGCCGTTATATTCTGAGAACTTAGCGAACGGGAATTTTAAGGCGATTGAAACTGTTTTGGCTGGGAGGCAGGGATTCGAACCTAACGTCTAATCGCTCGCGAATTAATGGTGATGGCTAATCACATTCTTGTCTTGCGAGTACTCCGCAAAGTCGATCCGCCAATAAATGACTTTGATCTGAAGTATTTCATGGAAATGGTCCAGCCCATGATGTAAGAGTGTCCTGTTCAACTGGTTCCAGTTATAGCGTGTTTCATGCGGACCAGTTCCGCCAATCGTTGGTAGTAGCTTGGACCATAATCTTTGCTGCATCGTGCAGCCAGCCCTCTGGTCTCTTATTCAAATCACGCTTCACCCGCTTGATGGCACGCCCGCTGCCAAGGTGAATGTTCGCGGTCTCTCGACCCATCGCTTCAAGTAGCTTGTACTCATCGCGACCTTTAGGCAGCACTATCAGCTCAACACGACTGCAGTCCGGTGCGAGCCGTCGCACGACCCAACCTTTGCGTAGCTCCAGGAAAGGGTCAGGGCATCTGATGGACTGGTTTACAATCTTGTCGTACTGAGAACGAACGTCCTTTTTGCCGTCAGCCCAAACGCAGGCGGATGGCAATAGAGGCTTGGTCTCGCGGGCAATTAGACCACCATTCCAATCAACGAGCGCCAGGAAACGTTGCCGGCCCAAACTCCCCAATCCCGCGACCCGATGAGCGATGCGATATTTCAATTTCCTCTCAGGCAGGGCATCGGTAAGGATTTTTTTTGCTTTGGCTGGAACGCGACCGGTAAAAGTCGGAAGTGCGACCAGCTTTTTCCAATACTTGTCTGGATCGCGAAGCTCACTCATCACGGTGGATCGCAACCAGTCGTGCTGCTCTGCCAAAACAAACGGCCTCCCGCCAGACTGTATGCCCTCGGTGTATCCCGCAATGATCGCCTGGCAGGCATCTGCGGGCCGTACTGCCAGATGGTCTGCGGAAATTGCCAGGTGCGCACTTACGGCCAGTCGCACCAGGTCGCTGGTGTATGGCAGGATGAACGCCTCATCGAAATCATTGATGCCCCAAACTAGTCTGCATTCCTGATCGCGCCAAGTGCCAAAGTTTTCAACGTGAAGATCGCCAACTGCCAGCACCGTGGGAGCTTTTGCCAGATCAGAGCAGGTTTCACGCCACAGCTCGATCCAGCGATAGAACGTCGCTCGCATAAAGGAAAAGATGTCCGCCGACATCTGTTTATGTTTAAAGGCAACGTCGGCATCGATGATTCGCGTATGAATCGCCAACCAAGCCTCGTAGGATTCTGTTGCTTCCTTACAGTTCATGACATTGAGCCATGACGATCACTGGAGAGGTGTGATTTGTGATTATGTTTGGCTGGGAGGCAGGGATTCGAACCCCGATAGGCGGATCCAGAGTCCGCAGTCTTACCGTTAGACGACCTCCCAGCAGCGAAATCGAATTTACGAACCTGCGCCGCAATTGTCAACACGGACTCTATTCGGGCTCGCTCAAATTCACCCACGCGAGTCCACGTGATTCACCGAAGCGCCGCCTCTGCCAATCTTTCAAACCAAACAACGATCCGTCACGCGAGTGTTCCGAAAGAAAATTTTGCTTGCGCTCGTAAGCTGATGGCCGCACAATGATGCGGACGGCATCGCCAAGCGGCCAACTGAAGCGATGACGTCGCTCGCTGAGCCAGAAAATCTAAGAACCGAATCGCAGGAGAGCCAGGGAATGAACCCCGACAAGTCCGCCTCTGGTGAGGCCGCCGCGCAGTTATCTACGCCGGCTGCCGATCAACCAACCAATCAAGTCGATGTCGCGCAGCTAATCACGCGCGTCCGTCATGAGATTAACAATCCTCTTGCCGCCCTGCTGGGCCAGGCACAACTTCTCTTGCGCGATGAATTGAGCGAAAGCGCGCGCCGCCGCGCCGAAACGATCGAGAGTCTGGCGATTCGAATTAAGGAGATTGTTGCCGAGTTGCGAACCGTGCAGTAACCCGCGCCGTTATCTATCCGCAAAGTCGCCGCCGAGTGTTAACGTCGAAACGTTTCAGGCGAGATCGAACAATAATAATTCGGCGTTTTCGCCGGCGGCGATTTTCAGCTCCTGCTCGTCGCTTACCGCCGCGCCGTCACCCGCTTTCAACTCCAGATCATTTACTGTCAGAGTGCCCCGAGCTAATTGAATCCACGCGTACCGGTTTGGCGGCAGTGTGTGCTTAATTAGTTGACTGTCGTTCAGAAGCGCCGTGTAGACTCGCGCATCCTGATGAATCGTAACGGAACCCGCGCTTCCGTCCGGCGAAGCGATTAGTCGCAACTTGCCGCTTCGGTCTTCGGCAGTGAAGAACTTTTGTTCGTAACTCGGGGGCAGGTTGCGCGCGTCCGGCACAATCCAAATCTGCAGCAAGTGGACGATCTGGTCGCGCGAAGAGTTGAACTCGCTGTGCGAGACACCACTGCCCGCAGTCATGCGCTGGACGTCGCCGGGGCGAATTACCGACCCGTTGCCCATATTGTCGCGATGTTCGAGCGCGCCTTCGAGAATGTAGGTAATGATCTCCATGTCGCGGTGCGAATGAGTGGGAAACCCCTGGCCGGGCGCAACGCGGTCCTCGTTTATGACGCGCAGACTGCGAAAGTGCGTGTGCGCGGGATCGTAATAACGATCGAATGAAAAGGTGTGATACGTATCGAGCCATCCAAGATCAAAGTGGCCGCGATCTTCCGATTTGCGGAGGGTAATCATAAGAAGTTACTGAGCGCCGACGTCCTGCCGGCGAAGCGCAGGCATCCCGCCTGCAATTAAACGTTGGCCGGCGATCTGGTCGATATGATCGACCAGCCGCTGAATCTCGCCCGAGGTAAAAATGGGCAGGCCGTCGAGATTCAGCCCGTTTGCCAAGCCAGCCCGCCACTTCTCGAATCTCTCGATCGTTGTCCCGCGATCCGCACGGTCAATCGCTGACAGATACAGCGCATCGGCCCTCGCGAGCGTTCGTCGCGCCGAAGTCTTCAATTTATTCTCGCCGGCGCGAGCGCACATGATTGCAAAGTCGGCATTAACATAGTCCAGGAAGCTGTTACCCTCGACCACGACGCCTGCGGCCTTCACCTTCGCCAGGGCGCGCTTGATCCCTTCTTCCACTTGATTCTCTCCTACGATCACCCAGTGAACATTAGCGGCGCCGGAATCCCAAAAGCGGCCTGTATCTTTGCCTTTTTCATAGTTCGCTCCCCGTCCCGAGCGAATCAAAGGCTCATCGCGTAAAAGATCGCTGACACAACAGCCGTTCGGATCCTTACCGCAGGATCGATAATGGCCGCGGGTCAGTTTAATCGCCTCCCAACCAGGCAACCGTGTCAGCAGTTCACACACCAGCGTCGTCTTGCCGGTATTCGACGACAAGCCGCTGATTGCGACGATAATCGGGTTTGCGTTTGCGACGTACACAATTCTCGTCAATCTTTACACATCCGGTTGCTTTAATTATATCGCGACTGCCGAATTATCAAACTCAATCGACTCCACAAATATTTTGGCGAGCCGCTCGAGGCCTGTTGCGTCCTTTTCGTCGAATCTCGCGAACGAAGGACTATCAAGATCGAGCACGCCAACCAACTGCGAACCTTTCATAAGCGGAACCACGATCTCGGAATTCGAGTCGCTGTCGCAGGCGATGTGGCCCGGAAATTCGTGAACGTTCGGCACAATCACAGTTTCACACCTGGCCGCACTTGTGCCGCAAACTCCCTCGCCGATCCTGATCCGCACACAGGCAGGCTTTCCCTGGAATGGTCCCAGCACCAGCTCGCGGTCTTTCTTGAAATAAGAGCCGGCCCAGCTTAAGTCGGGAAGCGCATGAAAGATGAGGGCCGAAAAATTCGCGGCGTTGGCAGTCAAATCCCGTTCGCCGGCGAGCAACGAGCTAAGCTGAGCGGCGAGTTGATCGTAGATTTGATTTTTGGAATTCTCCATCTGCTTTAAGTGTCCACAAAGAACTGGGCTTTGCGGCTTTGCCTCAAAAGTCTGAGAGCGCGACCTCTCATTCACACCGGGCTTCAGAGACTGTGTGAGAACTTGTCAGGTACCGTAACAGAATTAGGAAACCGTTTGAACGATTTCTCCCTCGGCAGTTTAGCCGAAACTTCCTCGTGTTCAGCGACTCAGTGCTTTGACCTGAAGAGCAAACCGTTAAAACGGTTCCGCGTCTTTTGTTGCCGTTCATCACCGGGCTGAAGCCCGGTGTGAATGAGATCAGCGTTTCCTTTGAGGCAAACGAGGCCCTGCGCCTTTACGCCGCCGACCGTTCCGTTTCATTCACGAGGCATCCTCGCCCGTTGAATCAGCGGCGCTCGGCCGAACACTAATCACCACCGACTTTGATGCCGGCGTGTGGCTCTTGTCCGCAAAGTGGCGCACCGGCACCAAAACATTTGCTTCCGGAAAATAGGTGGCGGCGCAATGGCGCGGAATACTGTAGGGCACGATTGTGAAGTGGCGCGCAATGCGCTCTTCGTCTTCAAAGTGGCTGATCAAATCCACCGTCTGGCCATTGTTCAAGCCCGCCAGATGAATGTCTTCCTGATTCAGGAAAACCACCCGGCGGCCATTGCGAATCCCGCGATAGCGATCATCCAGTCCATAGATTGTCGTGTTGAATTGATCATGACTGCGCATCGTCATCATCAGAAACTGTCCCGGCTTCAATTCATGTCGCGGCAAGGGATGAACCGTGAAGTGCGCGCGACCATCTTTGGTTTTGAATTCTCGCTTGCGCGTTGGGCTCGGCAAATAAAACCCGCCAGGCTTGCGCACGCGTTCGTTGTAGTTTTCAAAACCGGGCACTACGCGTTCAATGTGTTCGCGAATCCGATCGTAGTTCGCCGCCAGGCCGTCCCAGTCAACGGCGCTGCGAGTGCCCAAAACAGCTTTCGCCAGACTGCAAACAATCGCCGGTTCACTCTTCAGATATTCCGAGGCCGGTGGCACACTTCCGCGCCACTCTTCGACTACGGCCATTGAGTTTTCCGTAGTGACAAACTGCGCCCCACCTTCCTGCTGATCGATCTCAGTCCGGCCAAGACAGGGCAGAATCAATGCTTCCTTCCCGGTAATCAAATGCGCGCGATTCAATTTGGTCGAGACATGCGCCGTCAAACGACAGCCCCGCAACGCATCCGCGGTGTACTCGGTATCCGGGGTCGCGGAAAGAAAATTTCCGCCCAGGGCGAAAAATACTTTCGCTTTGCCTTCGTGCATTGCCTGAATCGCATGCACCGTGTCGTAGCCGTGTTTGCGCGGCGGTTCGAAGTCAAATTCTGCGGCCAACCTGTTGAGAAACTCCTCCCCCGGCTGCTCCCAAATTCCCATCGTGCGGTCACCCTGAACGTTGCTGTGACCGCGCACCGGACAGAGACCTGCACCAGGCTTGCCGAGCTGGCCGCGCAAAAGCATCAGGTTGACGATCTCCTGGATATTAGCGACCGCATTCTTGTGCTGCGTCAGGCCCATCGCCCAACAAAAAATGACCCGGTCAGATCCAATGAAGATGCGCCCAACGTCTTCAACTCGAGCTTTGCTAACACCTGCTTGTTCAAGAATGTCACCGAGATGCACGCGACTCAGCGCTGCTGTGAAGTCGTCGAAACCGGTGGTGTGCTGCTTGATGAATTCGTGGTCGAGGATTTTACCCGGATGACGCTCTTCCGCATCAAGAACTTCTTTCATGATGCCTTTGAGTAAGGCCACGTCGCCGTTGACGCACACCTGCACGAAAAGATCGGCGAGCTTCGTGCCCGCGCCGAGCCAGGTCCAGAACTCCTGCGGATGTTTGAAACGCGTCAACCCGGTTTCCGGCAGGGGATTGATGTGGACGATTTTGCAGCCGCGCCTTTTCGCCTGAAGCAGCGAAGTGAGCATGCGCGGATGATTCGTCCCCGGGTTTTGACCAATGACGAAGATCGCGTCGGCGAGATCGAAATCATCCAGCCTGACGGTGCCTTTGCCGACACCGAGAACTTCTTTCATGCCGGTGCCGCTTGATTCATGACACATGTTCGAGCAGTCAGGCAGGTTGTTGGTTCCGAATTGCCTGACGAAGAGTTGATAAAGAAAGGCGGCTTCGTTGCTGGCGCGACCGGAGGTGTAAAAGATCGCTTCATCAGGTGAAGCAAGCGCATTCAATTCACGCGCCAGTAATGCAAACGCGTCCGACCAGTCAATGGGCTCGTAACGATCGCTGCCTTCGCGCAAATACATGGGATGGATGATGCGTCCCTGCGCGTTCAGCCATTGATCAGACTGCTGTGAAAGGGCCGCCACCGTCCATTGCTGAAAAAACTCTGGGGTGACGCGCCTCTTCGTCGCTTCGTCAGCTACATGTTTGGCGCCTTCCTCGCAAAACTCGAAATGCGAGCGTTCGCCATCCGGCTCAGGCCAGGCGCATCCGGGACAATCGATTCCTTGTTTCTGATTTAACTGCAGAAGCGTTCGCGTACCTCGTACGACGCCCATTTCGCGAAATGCAAATTTCGCGGCCGTAAAAGCTGCAGTTGCGCCGCCCGCGACTTTGCTAATCGGTTTCACCCGAGCTGAGGATGGTTCTTCGGGAGATTGAGCCGAAGGTTGCTGAGCGAGTTGTTCTTTCTCGAGCGCCATCGATATTAGAAAACCTGATCGCCTAAAGTAATTTGTTTGCGCGTAATTATATTTGATGAAGAAGCACGATGCGAGGAGCGGATGCAGCAATGCTTCGCATGCCGGTTGACTTAACCCCCCGCCCTTTGGCATAAAGCTGCTTCACTCCCTTGATTGGCATTATCGTCCGACGCGATTTGCGACGCTTGCGAACGCTCACCGGCGGTTATCTTCTTCAATCGATTCTGAGGTCAGATAAATGAACCGTAAAACCTGCATACGAACAGTATTCGCTGGATTCCTGCTGATTTTCTTCACGGCACAAATCGCAAACGCGCAATACAAACTGATGCGCGACACGAGCCAGCCGGTCGATGACGAATATACGAAGAAGATTCGCGAATACACCACCGAGACTTTCTTCAACTCGCCATTAACGGATTATCTGCCGGCCTCTGCCACGGTGCCGACACCGAAGGCGGTGCTTGGTGACGTGGCGGGCGCGCCCGGCAAGCTGCCTTACTCGGCTGAGGTGTATCGCTACATGCGCATGCTCGAAAAAGCCAGCCCGCGCGTGAAAGTTTTTTCCATCGGCACGACTGAAGAAGGGCGCGAGATGATTGCGGTCGCCGTCGCTTCGGAATCACTGCTAGCAAAACTGGACGAGAATCGCGCGCGACTCGCTAAACTCGCCGATCCGCGCACAATCAATCTTGACGATTCCGAAGCCGATCGGCTGGTCGATCAGTCTTTTCCAATCTATTACATCACCGGCACAATCCACTCGACGGAAACCGGCGCGCCGAGCGCGCTCATGGAACTCGCTTACCGGCTGGCGGTTGACGAGAGTCCGTATGTGAAAGCGATTCGCGACGGCATGGTCACGCTGATCACCCCGGTCGTCGAAGTCGATGGCCGCGATCGAATGGTCGATATTTACAACTGGCACCTGGCGCATCCCAATCAAAACTGGCCGCCCCTCATTTACTGGGGTCATTACGTCGCCCACGACAATAATCGCGACGCGATGGGCATGTCTCTGAAACTGACGCGCAATGTGCTGAACACTTATGTCAGCTGGAAAGCGCAGGTAATCCATGACCTGCACGAATCTGTTCCTTATCTGTACGACAACACGATCGGGGACGGCCCGTACAACGCCTGGGTCGACCCGATTCTCACTGACGAGTGGCAGATGATCGGCTGGAACAATGTTTCCGAGATGACAAAGTTCGGGATGCCCGGAGTTTTCGCGCACGGCACATTCGACACCTGGTCGCCCGGATATTTGATGTTTATTGCCGCTACGCACAACGGCATTAGCCGGCTGTATGAAACTTTTGGCAATGGGGGAGCTGACACTCTGGTGCGGACGCTGTCGGCAGACGAGTATTCGCGTACCTGGTACCGGCAGAATCCGCCCCTGCCTCGGGCAAAATGGTCACAGCGCAACAATAACAATTATGAAGAAACGGCACTGCTCATCTCGCTCGATTATTTCAATCGCAACAGCAAATTATTTCTCAAGAATTTTTATTTGAAATCGAAACGTTCGATTGAGAAACCAAAGAATGAAGGTCCCGCTGCCTATGTCTTTCCCGGCGATGATCCACGCCTGGGGAATCAGGCTACTCTGCTGCGACTGTTGCAGGCGCAGGGGTGCGAAGTTCACCGCGCGACGGCGCCGTTTACTGTCGCCGTGAAAAAGAAAAAGTCAGGCCGCAACGCCCCGCCGCGAACACCAGGTGCGCCGGCGCCCACTCCAGCATCGGCAAGCGTTGCGCAGTCTGATGTGGTCCCGCACGCAGCTGCCAGTCCGTCCCCTTCAAGTTCGCCAATCCCCGAAGCAACCAAGGCAGAAACTGAGACGCGGACTTTTCCCGCCGGCAGTTACATCGTGCGCATGGACCAGCCATACAGTCGCATCGCCGATGCTTTGCTGGATTATCAGTACTGGAGCCCGCGCGATCCGCAACAGGATGTTTACGACGACACGGGTTGGACCTTCGGTGAACTCGGCAACCTCCAGGTCGTGCGGGTCACCGACGCCAAAGTCCTGGAAGCGCCAATGGAGCGGATCAACGGCGAGGTCCGCTCCCCCGGCGGCATTATTGGTGCCGGCTCGATTTTTGTCGTCAATCATAACGCGGATAACACGCTGATTACTTTGCGTTATCGACTTAGGAAAGCATCATTCGAAGCCGCAGAAGAACCTTTTGAAGCAGCCGGGAGGAAATTCAATCGCGGGTCTTTCATCATTCGCAACGCTGCGAGTGATGAACTTGGGAAGGCCTTAACCGATCTCGGATTACAAGCCGTGGCCGTCGATCAAGCGCCGGCGGTCAAAGCGCATGCGATCAAAGTTCCCCGGGTGGCGATCCTGCACACGTGGCTCAACACCCAGGATGAAGGCTGGTGGCGTCTGGCGTTTGATCAAATGCACGTCCCTTACGACTACATCAGCACTCAGGAAGTGGCGAAGGACGCAAATCTGAGTTCCAAATACGATGTGATCGTCTTCGGTCCAATTGGGACCACCACCAACGCGATCATCCAGGGCCGGCCAATGTACGGTAATCCTCTGCCATGGAAGAAAACTGACTTGACGCCGAACCTGGGCGGTTTCGCGTCAACGGATGACACTCGTCCCGGCCTGGGCTTAACCGGACTGGCGAATCTGCAAAACTTTGTGAGAAACGGAGGTGTGTTCATCGCCACGATGGACACCGCCGACTTTGCCGTCTCAACCGGTTTCACACCCGGGGTATCGATCCAGCGCTCGCAGCGCCTGCGGGCGATTGGCGATGTCCTGAAGACAAAGTTTGTTGACGAGACCAGTCCGATCGCCTACGGCTATGGCGATTCACTTTCGATCTATTGTTTCAACGGGCCCATTTTCAACATCAGCAACGTTGCCGGTGGTGGCGGTGGCGGCCGGCGCGCGCGAGGAACCGATCGCGCTACGGGCCGCGGCACGGTTGACGATCCCGATGTGGTGCAGGGCCGTCCGCCCGCCGAAGTGCCTGAGCAGCCGAGCTGGGAAGTTTGGGAAGCGGCGCCGATTAGCGAAGAGCAACGGCGCAATCTCGTGGGTTTGATTCCGGTTAATCAACGGCCGCGCGTGGTTCTGCGTTACGGTGACGCGCGCGAGCTGCTGGTCTCCGGACTGCTCGATGGCGGCGATGAGATCGCGCAACACGCCGCGGTGATTGATTCACCCTGGGACAAAGGTCACGTCGTGTTGTTTTCCAACAATCCTTTCTGGCGCGGCCAAACTTCGGGCGGCTACTTCCTGGTGTTCAATGCGATTCTGAATTTCGATAATTTGAATGCGGGCAGGAAACTAGACGAGAAGTAAAGTGTAGCCGGAACGTAGGAGGCCCGCTCGGTACAGAAATCCGGAGCGGTAGCGGGCGGGCGCGGTCTGAAAGATTCAAATGAGGGCCGCAAAATCTCGAACGAAGAAATGCATCGCTGGGTAATGACTTGGCAGAAATAATGACCCTAAGCGGCGTGTGGGATGGCGTTATCTAATTGCTGACATGCCTCGATCGCCTCAAGAACATTAGCTACCTCCCGCGGGATCTCATGAGCTTGAAAGGCGCGGGCAATGGTGATTGATCCAAACGACACGTCGAAGTTCGATTTGGCCCATTGTGAGAGTGCACTTAGCGCGTGCTTACCAGAGATGATACCGCGACGCAGCTCGTCGACTTGCCAAGCGGCATCGACACGCTTCTTTGCTTCAAGATAAGCTCTTCTCAAACAATCCTTTCTGGCGCGGTCAGACTTCGGGCAGCAACTCCCTCGTCTTCAACGCGATTCTGAATTTCGATAATTTGAATGCGGGAGGAAGGTGGACGAGAAATAATGGAAGATCCATAGGTGTAGAAACAATCAACCCTACTAGCGAGGGTGGAATTTTTTCGCTGGCTGAACCTTATCTCTATACGTTCACTTCAGGAGCACTCATAGGAAGATCAAGCAAACAAGCATAGTTTATCGATGTGACAAGCGAATCAACCGCGGCTGAGCTTAACTACCGGCAAATCGAAGTCCTGTTTTCGCTGCACTGCTTTGAGCACCCGGGTTCTCAACCCGCGGGTTAAGCACAATGTTAAACCCCTGACCTGGGAACATCACACCATCGTAGTGCCACGGTCCCTGATCCGAATCAGAATAAAACGTTAACCCGCGATAAAAAGCAGTTACTTCAGCGCTTACATCCGCAGGAAGAGTTTCGATCGAGATTGTAATCGTGTGTCGTTCGCTATCCGTTCTTGCAGCCAGAACGGGCATAGCGAGGCGATACTGACCCGGTGTGCTTACTATCTCGTAGCGGATGTTGACGACTCTAACCGGCCTATCCTCATCAGGAGAGGGAAAATCTATGCCGCTAAATTTAGGAGGATTTAATTTTGAAAGTTCTATTGTTTTCGACGTACGACTTAAGTTCGTCACGCTCCAGTGTTCTCGTCTGTGTCTTCCACTGCGACACCTGCCTCGTAAGCCTCACTAGTTCAAATCGTGGGATATTCAGTGTGTTGTCGTACATTTCATAGTCTAGATCGTGCTGTAAGGGAATCGACCAACTCTCTTTTGATAGCGGATAAAGATCGTAAGCGTATTCCATCCATAATACAGCACGATATGGAGGCATGGTTACCTTCTCGCCCTTATCAGATTGCCATTCGCGGAAGATTCTTAACCTAATTTCGATATTCCGCCTGAGGAAAGGCGCGCGAAGGACCTCCTCCCGGTACTCGTTCCAGACCGGCTCGCCAACAAAGTAGGCATTTATTGTATTGAACAAGTCTACGGCTTTCTTGTTTTCCTCAATGCTTCTTGTGGACCACTCATAGATACCAGAAACAATACCAGCAACAACTAATGCGATGCCCAGATCGCGTAGTCCCTCCCAAACACCAAGCTCTCCCAACTTCTTTATCATCTGTTGGGCCCGCCAATTCTTTAGGAGACTGGCTAGACCAATTACAACTACACCGGTAATAACTACGCCCGCGATGGCGAACAACACTTCGCGAGGAGCTAGACCAATCGATAGGATAGGTGACATGGCATATTTCTCCTTCATTGAGGCACTGTTCAGGGAGCCCTAAAACATCTACAGGAAAAAACGGCGAAGACGACGCTCGCGATGGCTTGCCAATATGTTCGAGTAATTTTCCCCAGCCAACTTATCGTCGTCGCCTTCTGGAAACGCCAAGACTCTTTGCTTCACAAAACTGTTCACTAGCCCACAGCAATCTTGTGAAATTCCAATTGGCGGAAACAAGAAAAGTCCGGCTCGTGAGTCGCAGGCTCTCGGACCAGCTTCTGAAGAGTTTCGAGTTTCGGGTTCTGGGTTTCGAGCTAGCTCGAACTCGACCTTCTTACAACAAGCTTTGTCATTTACATCTCAACTGTCATCACCAGTTAACCGGCTTCAGCTCCGGCCCGCAGATGTGCCCAAACTCTCCCGGTGGCTCGGCCGCGACATCGTGCGTCACGTGACCCGCATACCAGATGACCACGTCGTGGTTGCTGATTGGTTCGCCGTTTACAAACTTGTCGATGTTCGCCTCAGTGACGCAGCCGAATCCGCCGGTGGTGCAATTGACTCCGTCATCAAGCTCTGTGGAGCGATAGCGTACGATCCAAACATCGCCGCGCCCATAGGGCCAGTCAGGCGAAGTCGTGGCCACGCCATCGTCGGGTCCGGGAATAATGTCGTAGCCTTCTCCCGTGATGGTGTTCTCGACGCGCCATTTTCGATTACGCGCGGGATCGCGTGGACGCCTGATCTCGAAGGTCTTGGTATGCCAGTTTGATTTTCCAATCAAGGGCGGCTTGTTGTATTCACGCACGCGGTTATTTCCCGGCGTGCGAATGTCAAAGTCGAAACGCCAGTACGGGTGGTGATGGTGAACGTTGCAGACGCATGAGTTCTGCACGGCAGAGAAACCAAACCGCGGGCGAATCGTGCCGTTCGCGTGCAGCCGCCACTCACTGATGTAGCGATACCAGCCGGCCTCCATCTCGCTCACGATTACCACTTCCAGTCCCTGGACATAGATGGCAACGCCGAGATAGTTTCCGAGATCCGATCCGGTATCAAAAATCGTCGTGGCCGGAGCTGGACAAAGTCGGAATCCAGGAGCGACATCAGCGCCGACGGCCTGAATCATACTTTCCGAATACTGCCAGTCACGATACGGGCCACAGGCGTTGTTGTCGTAATGAACATTTAAGATGGGGACATGAGCGCGATAGAGCACGCGCTTGCCGCGATAATCAACAAAACGCAACTCGACGCCCGAGCCGCGTGTTCCCGAAGAAGCGGCCGGCCGCACCGCCAGAAACTTCCAGAGAACAGTACCCCCCTGAGTTACCGTGATCCAAACCTGTCCGGCGTCGCCTTTGTTCGCCGTCGGTTGCTGCATAAAGGGTGGTCCGCAGATTGGGTTATGCGCGGCTGATGCTCTGGGCGCGTGCTCATCGAATCGCACCGGCTCTCTCCGAATCATGTTGACTCCCACGATTTCATGGCGCGCTCCTGTTTTGACTGGAAGTAATCCGACCCCGACGGTTCGCTCGATGCGACCAAGAGGCGTTTCGACGTCGATGATCGGAGGCATGGGTGGATAAGGCTGGACCTGCTTTTCGCGGATTGCGGGGCCAAGGTTCGGATCCTTTAACAGGTGCCCGACTGCTTCCTGAAACTCTTCGTAGTTGGGCAATGGCTGAAAGCTCGATTCCGAAACGGTAACGCGCTTTGGTTGATCGAGATCCCCGTCAACGAAAACAGTGCGGTTGTTGGTGTAATCGTAAAAGGTCGCGTGGTAAGCATGTGGCGGCGGCGACGGCCGCGCGGATTTCGTCTCGGCCTCCGGTTCGACCAACTCGAACGAGAGCATTCGATTTCGAGTCTTTGCGAGGTACTCCCGCACTGCAGGATGGTCAGCCAAAGCTCGCGATACTCTTTCGATCCGAGCCGGGTCGGGACCTCGCGGCTCGATCTTCAGTTTCAATTCGTCTTGTGTGTCACCCGCAGATGTTTTTCGTGGCCGAGAGGTCTTGCTTACTTTTTTTGTCATGGTATTACTCCTTGAAACTTTGTATGGTCCTGGGGGCCAGCTAAGGTGAAAGGCATTTGCGCCTCCTTTGAAGGATTCGGATCAGGTGAATTGAGTGATCCGGCGCTTCCAGCTCTCATGACACTTGAGAACTAGGCCCTTAATATTCGATCGCGCGATCGCTGTCTTCGATAGAGGCCTTGGCGCGGCGCACGCGCGGCTATTTGGTTCACCGTTGGATCCAGGTAATAAGAAGGATAGGGGCTGCCGGGGTATAGCGTTCGTCCTGGGTAAACGGGATTTGCGGAATTCATGGTCGTGCTCATATCGACCAGTACCTGGGAAAGAGATCTGTACGAGCCATGAACATTCGTCTGCGAGCCGATATCAATGGTTACTTGAGAACAATCTATCCCCACCACACTTTCCGGAGTTGAAGTGCCCTGGGGATATGCGTAGGGTCCGATTAGACCCAGACGCGTCGGATATGTCTGATCATGAAAGGCAAAGAAATCGTAATCTGAGTAACATACATCAAGATCGCAACCGGAATAATAGACGGTAACCTGATTGCAGATTGTCGTTATTGCATCGCCCCATTGGCCTTGCTGAAGCATTACGGCGGATATATCGGCTGCCAGCATAATGGCGTTGTTGATACCCGAAGATACGTTTGCTTTCTGGAGAGCCGTCATTCCCATCAGCAGCATGAAATTTCCTTCGGAGTGGGTGATGATATTGAGGTTCAATGGTTGGTTATTTACGCGGATCGCCAGCAGCATCTGCATAAAGTTGACAAAGGCCTCGGTACTGCCATTGATGTTGTCACGAATCGTACCGGAAGTGTTTTGCGGAGGCCGGCCCGTCGCGTAATAGCTCGCCAATGGCGCTACCAGCTCGCCGTAGCTCGGCCAGTCAAAACCGATCAGCAAGCCGTTATAGCCTCCCGGACTGGAAAGCGCAGATCCGAAAGCCGCAGTTTCCGTAATCGCATCATCGAAAGTCACACCGAGACCATGTATGTACACCGCAAGATTTGCTCGACCACCAGAATCGACAGTGTTTTCCAGATCTGCCTCCAGGGGCGCTAGAAATCCAGACTGCACGGGCACACTCGCGTAATCGTCAGGTTGTTGATCGTAAGGAGAAGCGGACGTGTAGTAAGACAATCCACCGGAGGCCAGCGGCACCACAACTGTTTGCGAGTCAACCCAGTAAGTAGTTGGGTCGTTCCGGTTCGTTACCAAGTAGCTGTTTTTGAATGTTGGAGCTGTTGGCAAGATGTTTCCTCCTGACGTTATCCAGGCAGATTAATCTTATGGCCCTGGCGCCACTACTCAGGCGGCCTTTAGTAATAAGCTGCGCTGCCCTGAGAAACCTCCACAATCACCGCCTTCTGGTTGTCGTTGTTGAGCGTTGCCAGCTGGGGCGAGAAGGGTGCGACCATAGTCGCAGGCTCTGGGACCAGCCTCTCAAAAAGTCTACGAGTCTCGAGTTCCGCGTTTCGAGTTAGTGTTGAGTTAGACGGAACTCAATTTCCACCGGGTTCTGCGAGGTGGGCGAAGCATATTCCTGCTCCACGTTGAAGTCAATCCCGCCGCCAGCGAAACTTATAGTGAAGGAACGACTAAGCGCGCCATGCAAAAGTTTTTACCGGTTGACCCGCTCTAAGTCGGGAGCGGGAAGGAACTTGGATGAGAAGTGGTTTGGAGATAGAGCGACCACAGGGAGCACGTATTTTTGGAGTGCGCTGACTTGTCAGCGCTTTCTAACTTCACGATAATTCAGACGCCCGTAAGAGTAGTCGTGACTGCTCGACCCGATCCATAAACTCCCATGTTAGGCGAAAACACCCCTAAGAAAGACTGGCCGCACGCCCCGGTTCATCGTTTCGACTCGAATGGCATTTACATCGTTACGGCTGCAACACTTCACAAAGAGCATTTCTTCGGAACTCCGGCGAAGCTGACATTCCTGGAGGGCGAATTATTTTCGCTGGCAAAGCGATATCACTGGCAACTTGAGGCTTGGGCAGTGTTCTCAAATCATTATCATTTCGTTGGCCGCAACCAGCCGGAATCGGCCAATCTCAAAACATTTCTAAAGCATCTTCATGCTAACTCTGCGCGAGAATTAAATCGGCTCGATCAAAAAACTGGACGACCAGTGTGGTTCAACTTCTGGGACACCAAACTTACATACGAACGCTCGTATCTCGTGCGACTGAACTATGTACACCAGAACGCCGTGAAGCACGGACTCGTACGAGTGGCCAATCAATATCCTTGGTGTTCGGCGGCATGGTTCGAACGCATCGTATCGCCGGCAATGGTAAAAACAATCTACAGTTTCAAGATTGATAAGCTGCAAATCCAGGACGACTTCTGAGGTCATCCTTTGTGAGTGCGCCGACCGGCGCTTTTGAAAGCGGCAACAAGTTGCCGCATTCCAGGGATCAAGCCTGCCAGTCCTTCAATCCATCCACCACGCGCAAGACTTCCGCGCGTTTCTTCTCGAACACGGCGAAGGTCGCGATGATCAGCGCGCCGGTGATGATGCCGGCGACATACCACAACCACGTCCAACCGAAATTCGCTGACGCGTAATAAATCATGGTCGCGATTGCCAGCAGCAGAAACACCGAGCCCAGGATCAGAAACGCGCGGATGCGAAACATGATGCCGCAAAAAACACCGGCGATTGAAAGCGCGGCCAGGATTGGCGGCAGCCAGGGCGATTCGGCGACGCCGTTGATGAAGATATCTGCGGTCGAAGAGACATAGATTGTTATCAGCGCCAGATAGCGAATCGCGGTCATTTGTTGTTCCGAAAAATCTTTACGGTTCAGTCGCGCGGCGATCAAAACGGAGACTGCCACCGGAATCAGCCAAAGCTGTGGATGTTGCAGAAAGCGATAGTCCTCGCTGTGATGCAGCAGATACCACAACCCACCATTACCCGAAATCGCGGCCAGCATGCCAAACAGAAATGAACGCCGGAGGATCGAAAGCACGCCGTAGAGTCCGCCGACAATGAACAGCAGCAGCGAGTAATCCACCTGCGATTGGAGTATCCAAAAACCGAATACCGGCAGCAAGGGCAGTAACGCACCCGTGCGCGCAATTGGTTCTGCCAGGACGAGGACTTTGCGACGCCGCAGTAACTCGCTGGTGGCAATTCCCGCATAAGCGATCAGCATGACCACCAACGGCCAATAGCGCTCAAAAAATCCCGTAAATAGCCAGGGCATTGTCAGGCGTATGTGCATGAACAAAAGCGTGAGTATTACTTCCGCCAGGTAGACGTAACCGGAGCGGCGGTGCTCAGGCAGATTCAGCGGATCGTGTTTTGGCGAGAGAGCAAACCAAAGACAGACAGCGGCGGCGGCGGCGAGCGTCAGCCCTACCGTCATCAGGGCCGGCGAGTTCGTGCGTACCTCGCCGAACTGAATCCGTTGGGAGACTTCATCGCTGAGAACCAGCACCAGCGCCGCCGCTCCGGCTCCGGTCATCCAGGGTACGCAGTCGCGGACCGCTATCGTCCAGTCCGGTTCTCTTTCAATCAACTTATCGAGCTCTGCGCCGAACAGAGCGACGAGGACGAACATTTCGGTCATTAGAATCACGCCACGATTTAGCCAGGTGCCGGTGGCCCCGGGCTCCAGGAATGACCAACCGAGAAACACCACGCCAACTATGAACGCCGCCGCCGCGGCGCGCTGCCATCGTGCGCGCCAGCGGCCCTGGGCCATGAAACCAAAGGAGAGCGTTTGCGCGCTCACCGCGATGGCCGCGCTGGCCCGCAATGTCCATTCGACGAATTTCAGATCGATCGCGAACGCGAGATATGCAACGAGGGCGACCGCCGCAACATTGAAGAACATCAACCAACGCAATTCAGTCGCAGACGGATCCATCCGCGGTGGAATATTCATTTGCGTCGCCCACTTAATCAGGGTCGCGCGACCGCGCCATAGGAGGCTCGCCACTAGTGCATGAATAGCGAGAAAAATCACTGCGGCCCAGGTGAGGCGGCGGGGCGGGAACTGCAAGTAGTCAAGGATCAATCCCGCGGTGAACAATCCAATTATGTAGAGCCCGGCAACGGCGTACTCAGCATCGTGATCCCAGAGACAAGCAAACATCAAAATGCTGATGGAGATAAGTGCCAACCAATCGAAGAGAAGCGAGTGCGAAATCGGAATTTGGCCGGCGTCGGCTGTGAGGGTGACCGCGACGATGGCTCCCACGACAAAGGTTGAGAGCAGCGCCGCCAGATTATGGAAGGACAAAGCCGTCTTTCTTCCGCTCTCCGTGAAGATTCGGCGCGCGCGCAATTCGAGCCAGAGCCAGAGCAGACTCGATAGAGACAGCGCGATGACGTTCGCCTCGAAAAATTCCCGGGCACTGCTGGTCTGTTGCGCATGATATTTCACTAGCCAGATAACAAACGAGGTGTGAAACAGAGTGGCCGCCGCGTAGAGATATCCGCGCTTTAATGTCCGCCATTGCGCTGCGGAGGCCAGGGCGCTCATCAGCAGCAATGACCCGATTGACCACCAGGCGCCGGTTGGGTCGCTGAAAGGGCCTCGCAATGCGAGGAGCACCGTCACCGCCGCAGCCACCGATGCAAACAACGCGGTTTCCCATTCCCAGTCGTCGGCAGGCGAAATCCACTGTAGCCAACCGCGCAAGGTTTCGAAGTGGGCGCGTTTTGCCGGCAGATCGCGCGCGAGAAACACGATCCAGGCCGTCAGCGCACATACGGCGAGTAGCACATGAAAGCCAAGCCAATTGGCCACGTCGAAGCGAGCGACGCTGAACGCTAACAAAGAACCAACGGCCAGCAACGCGGCGCATAATGAACTAACCCGAATTGGCCGATGAAAGACCTTGTCAAAGGCGAACGCGATGGCGATCGTCAGCAATAAGGCCAACCAGGCGTTGGCATCACCCGCGGCAAACGTGCCGATGCCGGCCCGATCGGGCAACATCACCAGTCGCAGAAACACGGTGACGATCACGAACGCATTTAGCAATACCGCGATTTGCGTTTGCACTCGCAAAAAAGTCTCTGACCTTAGTTCGTTGCTGGGCCACCAACTGCGCGTCGCCATCCATACGAGCGCTACGGCCGCGTATGCGATGGCATTCAGCTGGATTGTGTGGGCGAGTACGACCCTATCCATCAGACCGTTGGCGGCCACGACGGTCAGCAGATGAACGACCGTGACGGTAAGATTCACAAACAGTCCGGCCGCAAATCCGAACGCGGGCGCGCCCTCGCGCACTGCGTGAATTCCGAGCGCGGCCGCGGAGAAGATCAGCGGCAGGCTGTAAAGCGCCACGTTGCCGATCCAGTGGAAAAAACCTGTCTGTGGGCCGTGCGGTGGGTGGTAATTGATCTCAGAAATCACCGGCACAATGGTTAGAAACAGAAGCGGCGCGAGCGTGATGAAGAGAACCACCGCGCGCAATTCGGCCGCCAATTTATGGCCGTGAAAGGATGACGAATTCCGATTTGCGAGAACTCGCGCGAACTGATCGCGAAACGAAAATGCGAGCGAAGCCGCGAGCAACAGAATTGCGGTGGACCAGCGCCAGGCAGATGCGGTGGCGACTTGCGGTTCAAATCGCCCGGCGAGCAGCGGGCAAAATATGCCGGTGACTATTAAAGCGCCGACGGCGAAGGCAGGACGCCGGCGCTCCCAAAGATTTCCGAGCATGACCGAAAGCAGAATCGCCCAAAGGATCCACCCGCCACCGCCAAAGATTGTTGTGTGAGAGAAGCTCGCAAGATCTCGAACCGGAGCGAGCGAGGCATCAGTTGCCAGTTCCTGGCCAACTCCGGTCATCGTCCCGTACACCACAAGGATTCCGAATGCGATCACCAGTCCCGCAGCTACCAGATGATCGAAGGCGAGCGGCATATCCAGGACCCTCCACGCTTCGCTAATCTGTCCGGCAAACTTTTGTTTGCCGGAAGTATCGGGCGGAGATAATGGAAGCGAATGATCGACAAACTGAGACTTGCCGGGCACTCTTCGATGGCGACCGATCAGGCGCAACGCGATCCAACCAAGACAAATAAATCCAAGCACGCTGCTCTGAATCTCCAACGCCCACGGGTGGAGCCATGCGTCTGGTTGAAAGGCATACCACTCAAAGCCTTGCAGTGTCGACTTGACGAAAACCGCGGCGCCAAGAAATGACGTGATCTGAAATGCCGTGAAAAAAATCGTGGCGCGACTCAGGACGAGCAACGCGAGCCAGATCACGGCAAGCCAAAATAGCCGCGTCGACAGGAGTGCTGCCGGTTCGAATGCCCGCGAGCTTATTTCGGCGATGATGAATAGCGAAACGACAAGCGATGCTGCGATTGCCGCGCGGCGAAGCGGCTTAACAAAAATCTTTGGCTCAGTCCTGGCCAAACCGATTGAAGAGAGGATCGCCCCTGCCGCGCACGCCGAAGCAAACAAGAGCAGTGCTGCCTGCCACGGGAATCGAACTGCCAGGAAACTCGTGCAGAATTGCGCGCAGGCAAAAAACAGCACCATCGCGCCTGCCCATGAAAACATAACCGAGCGCTCACGCAGGGCGAACCAAAATGCTCCGGCCGCATATAACGCAAAAATCGCCCAAACGTTATGCGGATCGCCGGGCAGCTCCAGGCCATAGACGCCGACAAAGAGCAGGCTGACCACGCCGACAGCGCACGCGGCCACGAGATAAGAATAAGCATCACCCGCACGCCGCCTCCTTCTTAGCCACTCTGACGTCAGGACAAACAACACAAACGGAATTGTTAGAGCTTGTCCTGTGCGTACGCTCATCGTCACCCTGAGCAGGGAAGTGACGCGCAGGTTCTGCCAGCGAACGTCGCCTGCGATGACGTGAACCAGGACAACATACGAGAGCGTCAAACAACCGGCGGCAAATATGTGCGCTGCCGGAATCTCGAGCAGCACGGCAAGCGTGGTCAGGATCGCAAAGTTGAATAATGCCGCCGGCACAATGCTGCCGGGATTCGGCCATGCCAGAATCATCCCCGCGAGTACCACGGCCATTCCCAAAATCGCAATGCTCGTCCCGGCGGTACGCGAGGCAATTAATTCTTTCTGCTTAACCCGGCGCCAGATCAGCGTGCCGCTCGCGAGCATCGGCGTCCCGCCCAGCGTCACCAGTGGGGCGAGATACATCATCGACATGGCGATTGGGCCGGAGCGGTAAAGCAATAACCCGAAAGGTAGGATGGTCGCGAAAGTGATCGCGCCAAGGGTGACGAAGATCGCGTTTGTTTCGCCTTCATCAATCTCGGCATCAGCCAGCGCAATGCGCAACATCCAGGCAGCGGCCGCTACGTAACACAAAATCGGAAATGCTCCGAGGGCTAGAAGCAACTCCGGTGGGTTCTCGGGCGCCGCAAAATGTCGAATTAGCAATTGACCGATTGATGAACCAAGCACACCCGCTGCCAACAGATGCGGCCAATCTGAAGTGATGACACGGCCCGCGAAATAAACCAGACAGAGAAATAACGCCGGCGCAATGAGCTCGCTCCCAATCACCAGGGTTCCGGCCGGAATCGTACTGCCTGAGACCGCGGCAATCGCCAAAAAGTTCAAGGGCACGAGCAGGGTCGCGATTGTTAGTATCCCGCGACTGGTGGTGGGCAGCTTCCAACGATGTTCCGTGTAAAAGCCCACGCCGAACAGCGCCGCAGTTACGGTCGTGAAGATCAAAAATTTCAGGACTGGGATACGCGAAATCTGGGCCCACAAACTGACGACCAGCGCAGTCGAACAACCGATAATCAGAAGGCCGCCAATAATCTCGCCCCAGCGAATGTTGCTCTGTTCCATGAACGCGGCGAGCACTTCGGAAAAAGGTTTGCGTGGCGCTTTCGTGGTTTTGATTGGTATCTCGGCGGCAAAAGGCACATGCGCAGCTGCGGGTTCTGCGAGGGGCGGCGGCGCGAAGAGGGATGGCGGAAAGTGCTCTTCTGACGATGACGCGATTGGCTGCTTGGCGATCGGTGGCGGGCCAGGAGCCGCTTTGTCGCTCGCGAATAATGGCGCCTGCGCGGGCATGCCGGGCCGGCCGTTGGGAAAAACAAGCAGCTCGCGTTCTTTCTCGATCCTGGTTCTTAGTTCGAGAAAATTAACCTGATCAATTGCTCCGATGTCATGCAGCCGGATTATCTGTATCAATGTGATCTCGAGATCGCGGACTGACTTGTTCTGGTGTTCCGTTAAGAATCGTGCGCCGCAGATCGGGCAGAACTGCGCGCCGGCAGAAACGGGCCATTCACAATTAACACACTGCTGCGGCATCCGCGGCTGCGATGCCAGCGACAATGTCTGCGTTCCGGCGCCTGAGCTCCCGCCGGACAACCGCCGCACGAACCAGCGAACGACTACGAACAGTCCGATGCAGCTAAGAACCAGGATCGTGATCAGAATGAGCAGAAAGAACAGAATGAGTACGCCTTCGTCCATAAAATTTGCAGCGTTGCCAATCAGCAATTGACGCAAAGTGCAAAGCAGGAAGTTTTCCTGGGAGTAAGGACGCTTCGTTTAATGAAGGGCGGCCCAGTGCGCATGTGAAGCACCTGATCGTGATGTGACGTCCCGAACTATACTCCTATTTCGTTTGGGCAACCAGAAAACCGTATAATCTGCCACCGCATTAGATCAAGCGTTTTTGCCATGGCTGATTTCAATCTCTTTGATGCTCTATTCAAGAGTGACCGCGATGAGCGCGTGGCCTTGCTGTATGAACAGCGGGCCATTACTTATGGTGGGTTGCGCGGCGAAGTCGTACATGCTGCGGAGGTTTTGAGCGCCCTTGGGATTTCGACCGGCGATCGCGTGGGAGTGCTTTTGCATGACTCGCCCGAGTTCATTGCTTCGTTTGTAGCCGTCATTTCACTCGGCGCCATTGCTGTTCCCATCAACATGGGCCTCAGCGCTGAAGCACAGCAGGTTATTCTCAAGGATTGCGAAGCACGTTTGGCGATCGTCGAGGGAGAAGCCTGTCCGTCGCTGTTTGAGAATTCTGCTGCTGATGAGTTCGATACATCTGTTCCCTTCGCTCTCTGGGAGAGAGCGAGGGACCGCGGGCCAACAAGACCGGAATCTCACCGGGACAAAACTTTTTCACCTGCACTGAAAGACCTGCTGATTGTCAGACGGGGTAATGGTGTTTCCTCAAGCGTCGCCGGATTGAGGACGCAATCGTGGGAGAACGCCATGCGGCGTCCTCTGACCCAGAATTTCCCTGTCCGCCTCGACGTCGATTCGCCTGCGTTTATTCTTTACACTTCGGGCAGCACGGGCGAGCCCAAGGGAGCAATTCATACTCAAGGGCATATCGATTACACAAACCAAACTTACTGTGCAGAGGTCCTGCAATTGCGGGGCGACGACCGCTTGTTCTCTTCTTCGCGCTTGCCGTTCGCATATGGGCTTGGCAATGCATTCACATTTCCATTACTGAACGGCTGCACGTCGATTCTTTGTCGCGAAAAGCCCTTGCCCCAAGTGATTGCCGGCGTCTTCAGGGAACATCGCCCAACTATTTTCTTCGGCGTGCCGGTCGTCTATCGAATGCTGCTCGATTATCATCACAATGTAGGCGCCCTTGATTGCTCGAGTTTGCGAGTGTGCGTCTCGGCCGGCGAGGCATTGCCCGCAAGTCTTGGCGAGGAATGGCAGAAAACCTTCGGTGTCGAAGTGCTTGACGGCATCGGCTCGACAGAAATGCTTCACATGTTCTTTTCGAATCATGAAGGCGAAGTCCTTTACGGCAGCAGCGGCACGCTTTTGCGCGGTTATGAAGCGAAACTAATCGATCATGAAGGTAGCCCAACACCGGATGGAGAAGTCGGCAATCTTTGGATTCGCGGCGCCAGCGCGGCGATTGGTTATTGGCAGCGACCTGAAACAACGGCTGAGACTTTTGTCGATGGTTGGGTGCGCACTGGTGATCTCTATCGACGTGACGGCAACGGTTACTGGTGGCACATGGGCCGCAGCGACGATTGTTTCAAGCCCACCGGACAATGGGTGTCGCCCGTGGAAGTGGAAGGCGTGCTCTTGCGGCACGAGAATGTCGGTCGGGCAGCGGTGGTTGAAGGTTTCGACCATGCAGGTTTGTCATGTGTCTGCGCTTTCGTGGTGCTCAGTGATAACGGTTTGGAAGCTGGCGACGCTGAGAAACAATTGCGAGCAACGTGTGAAGACGCATTACCGCGATTCAAACGGCCGCGGCGCTATATTTTCGTTTCTGAGTTGCCGTACACTGCGACCGGAAAGATCCAGAGATTTAAATTAAGGGAACAACTGCGCCGGCAGCGAACAGCTGGATAACCAGCGGTTTGCGATTTGTCTCGGCCGTTGCGAGGAATGGATTGACCTGAATAGATTCAGCTCTTCAAAGTGCGAAATAGGAATGACCTTTTATTTCGCTCCTGCAGAGCTTTCGGATCGTTACTTGAGTTCCAGGGGCTACGCGCTTCGCTTCGCTCAGCGCTTGCTCCTGGCTACTTTATTCCGCGCCTTCAGCGCTTCGGCGAGAATAACCAGCAACGATTCGAGTTGCTTTTGCCAGCTAATCTCGCGTGAACATAAAAATGAACTCGTCAGCCGAAAAAAGTCTGCAGGAAACTTACGCACCCTATAACGCCTGCTTTGGCTGCGGTCCGGCGAATGAAAAAGGGTTGCACATCCGCAGCTTTCCCGAAGGCGATGAAGTCGCGGCTACCTTTCAACCCGAAAAATACCAGGAAGCATTCGAGGGCATGTTGAGCGGCGGGATCATCGGCACGCTCCTGGATTGCCACTGCAACTGGACTGCGACTCATCACTTGATGAAGAAAAGCGGGTTGGATAATCCGCCATGCACAGTCACGGCTGATTACGCGATTAAGTTGTTGCGTCCAACACCGACCGATCAGCCGGTTCAGTTGCGCGCGCGGGTGATCGACTCAACGGAGGATCGCGCGATTGTCGAAGGTGAGTTGATCGCGCATGACAAAGTCACTGCTACGTGTCGCGGCACTTTCGTCGCAGTGAAACCTGGCCATCCGGCTTATCATCGCTGGTAGTTTTTTTGAGCGTGCCGGCAGAGTCCCGCGGCGACGGCGCCTTGGTTTGGAGTACCGCATTTATGCGGAGTTGAACCCTCACGAATGAGTCCGCCTAAAGGCGGGACTCCAAACGATCCAAAGCGGTGTCTCCCGATGAATCGGGATTGCCACTGCACTCCAAATGAGGACGTTATGATCACGACCATCTTCTTCGATATCGGCGGGGTCCTGCTCACTGACGGCTGGGGACGAGAAGCGCGGCGCGCAGCCGCTGACAAATTTCGTCTCGATTGGGATGAATTCAGTGACCGGCACGAAAAGCTGGCGCATGCAATGGAAACGAACCGGCTTTCGCTCGAAGACTATCTTGATCGCGCGGTGTTTTATCAGCCGCGTGAATTCAGCCGCCAGGAGTTTCGCGATTTCATCTTTGCGCAATCACAAGCGAAACCGGAATCACTCGCCCTGCTGTCCGAGTTGGCCGCGACGCGCAAATATCTCCTGGCGACAATCAATAATGAAATGCTGGAGCTCAACCTGTTTCGGTTGGAACACTTCGGACTGCGTTCCTTCTTTTCCGTTTTCTTCAGTTCGTGTTTTGTGGCTCTTTGGAAACCCGATGAAGCCATCTATCGCCTGGCGTTGAATGTAACGCAACGCCCGGCGGCGGAATGTGTCTTTATTGATGACCGGAAGGTAAATCTCGAGTGCCCTCGCAAACTCGGGATGACTACGATCCAGTTTGAAAGTGCGGCCCAGTTGAGGACCGCACTTCAGGAGAAGGGTGTCGACTTCTAGTTTCAAAAATAACCATGTGGAAAACAACCAGTGTCCTGCTGATCTTTCTGCTTGCAGCTACGCTGCACGCGCAAAGTAAAGCCGATCCGTCGCTGCTGGCTGAGATTAATAAAATCAAGGCCATCGACAATCACGCGCATCCATTGAAGTACGTCGCCGAAGGCGAAAAGGCGGACGATGAATACGACGCACTGCCGCTGGATGTGATGGAACCGTTCCCGCTGCCGGTGCGCCTGAATCCCGCCAACGCGGAGTTCATTCACGCCTGGCACGACCTTTACGGATACCGGCACGAGGACATGAGCGACGCTCACATGCGCGAACTGATGGGCGCCAAACAACGCGCGCTCAAAGAACACGGCGAGGGATTTCCGGCGTGGATATTGGATCAACTTAATATCGAGACTATGTTCGCCAATCGCGTGGCGATGGGACGCGGTCTCACGGCGCCGCGCTTTCGCTGGGTGGCCTTCGATGACGCGCTGATCTTTCCGCTGAACAACGAAGCGGCAAAACGATCGAACCGTGATTACAAAGCCTTCTATCCCGGCGAAGAGAAACTCTTAAAAAGATACCTTGGTGATCTGAAGATTAATGCTTTGCCGCTCACTCTGAACGAGTACCTTGCCAGAGTTGTAACGCCCACCCTGGAGAGACAAAAGCGCAGCGGCGCGGTCGCGATCAAGTTCGAAGCAGCATATTTGCGCAAGCTCGATTTTGACGATCCGGACGAAGCCCGCGCGCGGGTGACCTATTCGCGATTTGTGAGAGGCGGTGAACCCGGCGCCCACGATTATAAAACGCTGCAGGATTTTCTTTTCTATTACATTGCGCGCGAGGCAGGCCGTTTGGGCCTGGCGATTCATATTCACTGCATTGAAGGTGCGGGTGGGTACTATCGTCAGAGCGGAAGCAATCCACTGTTACTCGAATCGGCTTTCAACGATCCAGGCTTGCGAAAGACGAACTTCGTCGTCATCCACGGGGGTTATCCGTTCACCAAAGAGATGGGTTCGCTGTTGAGCAAGCCAAATGTCTATGCAGACTTTTCGGCGCAGACTTTCTTTACTTACCCGCGCGAGCTGAGTGAAACGCTGCGCAATTGGATGGAGTTTTATCCCGACAAAATTCTCTTTGGCACCGACGCATTTTCCTTTGGCCCGGAAGTCGATTGGGGGGAAGTGGCGTGGCTCTCGAACACTACCGCGCGCCAGGCGCTGGCATTGGCGCTGACGGGAATGATGAATGATGGCGAGATCTCGCGCGAACGCGCGTCGGAACTGGCGCGCATGGTCTTACGCGAGAACGCCCTGAAACTCTATGGCCGCAATTAACCTCAAAATACTAAATGCCGAATCTGTCCTTCATTTCCCCCAAAGCCAAAGTCAAAGAGAGTTCGATTCACGGCAAAGGCTTGTTTGCCGTCGAACAAATCAAGAAGGGCGAGATCGTTTGCGTTAAGGGCGGCTATATTTTCGATCGGCAAAAGTTGCGCGAGATGCCTGACTGGTATCGGGCCGCTGAAATCCAGATTGCCGACGATCTTTTCATTGGCCCACTTACTGAGGAAGTGCGTGAGGGCAGCATGATCTTCAGCAATCATTCCTGCGATCCAAACATCGGCGTCCAGGGTCAGATTGTTTTCGTCGCGATTCGTGACATCGAAGTGGGCGAAGAGCTAACCCACGATTGGGCGACTACCGACGACGATGATTACGAGCTGGAGTGTAAATGCGGTGCGCCAAATTGCCGGAAGACAATCACGGGCAAAGATTGGCAAAAGAAAGATTTGCAGCAAAAGTACGAAGGCTATATCTCAACCTACCTGAGCCGGCGCATCAGCGGGTCGAAGCGCGGGCCGCAGAATTAGTTTGAAGCAGCGCCGCGCGCAGTTCACTTCGAACCACATCGGGTTCAAGAGTCGAGGCCGCAAGTTCTCCCGCCGGATCGGCAAATTTTACTGCCGATGAAAGCTCGCTCGAATCGATCTGCCATCGGCCGGCGGAGTGTTTCTCGAGTTCACTCAATCGCCCTACAAGAGAAGCAAAGTCGCGCCGTCCAATCTGGGGCCGAACCACAGTCTCGGCCCACGAGTAATAGGGATAATCGATCCGGTAAGCCCAACCGTTACTGAGCGGAGTCATTATCAAAAACAGCTCGCCGTGCGCGTTTGCAGAAATGGCGGTGAAGGGGGCTGTGTGACGCGTTGGTTTGAAGCCGGCAGGGCTGAAAATCTCCGGTGCCAGCGTGACTATCGAAAGTTTTGCTTGATTATCTTCCTCGACGCGCGACGTTCCTTTCGCAAAACTATCAAGGGCGGCGGCGATTCTATCCCAGGCGTCTCGCCAGAGCGATTCAAATTCCGCAGTCTGCGTGAGCGCGCGCTCGACGTGCGGCAGAACCAATTCGTAAGCCCGGGCGTCATCATCGACAGCTTCGCCGGCGAGATGTCGAGCCAGAGGCGATCCTGAATTATCAGTCGGCGAGTCAGAACCCTGAATGACAATACTCGCGCGCACCCCATCTTCAGTGCTGAGTTCGGAAAAGTCTCCAGCTTCGGCGGCGGCAATTAGTTTGTCGCGCAATGGCAACGCGCGCTCGCCAGTCAAGATTGTCCAAACTGAAAGCACACCGTCCGTATCGAAGTGATTATTCGTGACCAGATCGATTCCTTTTGTCAGCTCTTCACTATTCGGCGCCTCCACCAGATTCAACGCAATTTCCGTCGAGGTGTCAGCCTTGACGGATGAGGGCGTCTGATTGCCATGCCAATGCGAAAAATGAATCGCGTTGTCAACGGTGCCGTCGACCGAAAGCTTCGGCACATCGGCGATGGCGTCACTGTAATATTCAAATCTCATGAGTTATTTCCTTAACGAAAGTCGCGAATCAGGACCACGTCGCTGCGTGTTGAGATCCGCGCGAACGTGATTGTCTTGCCATCGCGCGAAAAAGCGAACGGGCCGACGCCATTCTCTTTGAAACTAGTGATTTGTTTCGCAGGTCCGCCATCAAGGGGCTGGCTTCACAAATTGCGTGATCCGTCCCTGGCGTTCACATAAAAAATCGACCGGCCATCTGGCGACCAGAGTACACCCACATTCAACGCATTACCGTCAGCGGGTGAAACTGGTTCGAATGTCTTGATTTCACCTCCTTCGAACGGCATAACTATTAATGCCAGCGTGAGCCGGCCTGATCATTCTGATAATAAGCTGCAAATCAACTGCGGGATTCTAACGGAGATTAAACTGGAGCGCTAGACAACGTGCGTTCGTTCAATCGAGCTTAAAGAAAGGTAAGAGTTATTCGTTAGACGACTTTCAGCTTCCATTTTCCCTGACGGAAAAAGTACGCGCTGACAACGGCTAACGTAGAAAAAGCAATCGTGATCGCCAGGAAAACCCCGCGCGGGCCGAAGTGAAGCACCACCGCCAGCACGTAAGCGAGGGGCAGCTCCCAAAGCCAGAACACGAACAGATTGAGAATTGTCGGCGTCCACGTATCACCCGCGCCGTTGAACGATTGCGTGAGCACCATGCCGTAGGCGTAGAACAGAAAACCACATGCCACAATGCGCAGGCAATCAACTCCATAAGGGACGACGCCGGGATCTGAGGTAAACAGCCAGATTATCTGCCGCGCAAAAACGACGAAAACAAATCCCACGCAGCCGAGAAAGATCACGTTATAGAAGCCCGCTCGCCAGACCGCGCGTTCAGCGCGCTCGGGTTTCTTTGCACCCAGCGCCTGACCGACCATCGTGGCGGCAGCGTTCGACATTCCCCACGAAGGCAAAAGCGCGAACATAATTACCCGAATTCCAACGATATAACCGGCCAGCGCGTCAGTGCCAAAGGTCGAGATGGTGCGGACTAAGCCGATCCAGCTTGCCATGCCGATGAAAACCTGGAACGTGCCCGTCGCCGACAGCCGAACAAGCCGGATCATAATGGTCGACTCGATCCGAAAATGAGAACGCTTGATCTCGAGCCTTCCACCTTTGCGAATCAAACGGCTAAAAGCGAACAGCGCGCCGGTGCCGCGCCCGATATTAGTCGCTACGGCGGCCCCTGCTATGCCGAGCTTTGGAAAAGGCCCTAAACCAAAAATGAAACACGGGCCGAGGATAATGTTGAGAGCGTTCGCCAGCCAGAGCACGCGCATAGCGATGGCTGCGTCCCCGGCGCCGCGAAAGATCGCGTTAATCATGAAAAGCATCACCACGGTAGCATTGCAAGCCAGCATGATGCGCGTGAACCAGACACCGCGCTCGATTACTGCAGGCGCTGCTCCCATAACTCTCAGAAGTCTCGGCGCGAGCGGCGCTGCCACGAGCGCGATCACGACCGCGACCAGCAAACCCAGAAACACCGCCTGCACGGCAGCACGCGCCGCGCCGTCCCGATCACGCTCGCCGATTCGCCGAGCTACCAGCGCGGTTGCGCCAATACTCAATCCAATCGCGATTGCATAGATCAACGTCAAAAGAGATTCAGTCAGACCCACGGTGGCCATGGCATCGGGACCGAGATAAGACACCCACTTGATATCGACCACCGCGAAGACGCTTTCCATGCACATCTCGAGGACCATCGGGATCGCCAATAAAATGATCGAACGCCCCACGGGACCCACGGTGTAGTCTTGATGACTACCGCGCAGTGATTCGCGAATCGCGCTCCAAAAACCTGGCACCCTCGTGGTGATCGCATCCGGGGGCGTCGAATATATGGTCTCTTCAGCAGTCTCAGACATTTTGCTTAATGTAACACGGCATTGAGAGTGAGTGATTAGCAGGCCTGTTATCTGATCTGGGCGCGGCAAAGCCTCGCGCGACGAAATGATTCGAGTCCAAGCGAGGTTACGTTTCCCGCTTGATTACTTCGCGGGCCGCGCGATCGCCCGATTGCAGAGGGCCGTTCATCCAGCCCGGCGAAGGGGAAGTCCAGGACAGATGGAAAAGTTGAAAGCGCGGTCGCCGCGACTGAGCCTTGTTTAAGAAATTCCCGGCGATCGAGGTGGCGGGTCATTGTCTCGGTAACGTAGTATCGCTGCGGCTGTTGTTTGATCACGCCGAGTGCCGGCGGATCATTGCGCGCGCCCGCCGGCGGGAAGGTTCTCACCCAGGAAACGGGTCAACAACGCAAACAGGTGTTGTCGCGTCCCCGGACCTTCATAGATTCCATGCGAACGATTCGGATAAACCATCATCGTAAATTGTCTGTTCGCGGCTACCAGTGAATTAATCAATGCTTCAGTTCCCTGATAGTGAACATTGTCATCGCCTGAGCCATGGACTACCAGCAACTGCCCGCGCAGCCGGCCGGCAAAAGTGATGGGCGAGCTTTGCTTATATTCATCTGGATGATCCTGTGGCAGTCCGCAATATCTTTCCTGGTAGATCGTATCGTAGTAACGAATGTCAGGGACCGGCGCGACCGCGATCCCGGTTTGGTAAAGATCCGGATAACGAAACATCGCATTCAAAGTTGATGAACCACCACCACTCCAACCCCAGATTCCTACGCGCGCGGGATCGACAAAGGGCCATTTGATGATTGCCTTGACGGCGTTTGCCTGATCCTGAGAATTCACCAAGCCGATTTTGCGGTAAATGATTTTGCGCCAGGCGCGGCCGCGCGGAGCGGGCGTGCCGCGATTATCGACACTCATTACGATGTAACCCTGCTGCGCGAGCATTGTGTGCCACATCTGCGTGCCGCCGTCCCAATAATCAAGCACAGTCTGCGCCCACGGCTCGCCGTACACATAAAACAAAACCGGATATCTTTTGTGCGGATCGAAGTCAGGCGGCTTGATCATCCAACCGTCTAACTGGGTCCCGTCGCCAACGTCGACGCGGAAAAATTCTGTCGGACATTGTTTCAGCCGGGCCAGCCGGTTCTCGAGATCGTGGTTATCAATCAACGTCCGCAGCTTTGTGTGTTGCGGCAGCCGGATGATTTCGGTGATCGCCGGCTTGTTGAAGGTGGAATAGGTATGAATCGCGAAGTCACCGCGCTCTGGAAGAATGTAATGGTGAGTGCCCGGCTCGCTTGCCGGCGACAACCGTTCGGCTTTGCCGCTGCCGTCCAGCCGCGAGCGGTAAAGATATCGCTGCGTTGGGTTGTCAGGTGAGGCTGCGTAATAGAGCCAGCCACCCGTGGCGTCGACCTTCTCAACCCCGATCACGTCGAATTTATCCGGCGTGATGCAGCGGACATCATTTCCCTCGCGCGAGATTGAGTAGATATGGCGCCAGCCATCGCGCTCGCTGGTCCACAGGAATCTTTTTCCGTTGTCGGTCCATTCAACGTCGCCGCGCGCCAGGCCGTGCTTGTCCCAATCGAGCTCGCCCCAGGCAACATCCACCCACGCCTCGTCCTTTTCGGTGAGGACAGTTCGTACTTTGCCCGTGCGGATATCGCCGAGCATGACAATGTTCGTGTTCTGGAGTCGATTAAGCTGCTGAATAATGACTTCGGCTGAACTGTCTGCCCACTCCATCCGCGGAAGATAGGTGTTGCGCGGATCGCCCTGGATACCGAACCACTGGGTCGGCCCGCCGTGCGAGCTGATCACTCCGACGCGCGCCGCCGAGTTCGTCTCGCCTGCTTTCGGGTACGGGAAAGAAGTAATTACCGGGTAAAGACCTTCAGTGTCGTTGATCAGCTTAAATTCCTTGACGCCTTCCGAGTTAAGTTGCCAGTAGGCGATGTGCTCGCCGTCAGGACTCCAGCGCCAGCCATCGCGGCAAAAAAGCTCTTCCTCGTAAACCCAATCGAAGGTGCCGTTGATTAAGTGGAAGGTGCCGTTGGAAGTTAGTTGAGTTATGCGTCCATCGGATAAATTTTCGACATAGATATTATTTCCGCGCACGTAACCTACGCGTGTGCCGTCGGGCGAAAACTTGGCAAACATCAATGTCGAAGGCCTGGCATCACCGCCGCCCAGCTTTTGCAGCTTCCATGTTTTCAAATTCACTACCCAGTAATCACCGCGGGTATTGCTACGCCAGACGCGCTCAGAATTTGTAAACAGCAAGACTTTTTGCCCGTCCGCAGCGAGATCAAACTGCTCAATCACCAAAGGCGACGATGCGCCTGTCGGCACAAGCTTTTCCGCGGGCAGGAAAATCGTCTTTTCGCCGGAAGCTGCATCGTAACGAACGATATTTGAAGCGCGCGCGTTGGGCGATGGCTCGGGGGTCAGGTAACCGCTTCCATCCGCTTGCCACTGGACTGCATCCAGAGTTTCCGCGCGATAAGTGAAAACCGTATCAAGAGTGAGAAGACCAGAGTCATTTTGCTGTGCGCAGATTGCCGAGGCGCAAAGCAATAAGAGCCAGAGAATTGCTGTCTTGCGAAATCGATTCCCGGGTTTCTCCCGGGGTCACTAATCACGCAACCACTTGAGCATGTGCGGGTACGGTTGCGATCCCAACTCCCGCGCCTGATTCGTTGAGGCGGCCATTCCGGCTTCCTGCAACCCATTAAGGCCGATGTAAACGCCAACACTAAAATTGAACAGCAGCGCCTCGGACTTTCCTTTGTAGCCTCTTTCGTGAAACACGACGGTAGGATCCAAATGAAGATAAAGACAAGCAGCATAAGACCAGGCTATTGCCTGCGACTCCACCGCGTCCATGTTGAATTCCGGCAAGACAACTTCACCACTTAATTCCGGCCTAAGCTTGCGGGGAGCTACGGCGAGATGGCCGGCCTCGTGCAACAAGTCTCCTGGATGAGTGAGCTTCTCTTCGTCGACCAGCATCCTTCCGCGTTCGACGAGAATCCCTGGCAGAAAAGTATCTTCGCTCAATTTGGCGGGAATGATTTCAATACCAATATTCGTCAGGAAATCGGTGATCTTTTGGGCCAAAGGATTGTTGAAGTTTTCCGTCATTCATTTCAGGCGCTGATTTCTTGCCAGCTCACTTCATATCCGGCGGTACTGCACTGGCATTTCCATTTAGAAAACGATCGAACCAGTAGAGTTGCCAGTTCAAACTCTCAACCAAATGTTTTGGTTCGCCCGTGCGGGTGAGGTTGTGGTTTTCGCGAGGGAAGAAAACGATCTCCGTCGTCACGCCGAAGTGTTTGAGCGCGCGAAACCATTGCTCGCCTTGCTCAATTGGAACTCGATAATCATTGTCGGAATGCAGGATGAGTGTTGGTGTCTTTACGTTCCGAGCATACTTCAGAGGCGAGCGGTCCCAGTAGAGATCGAATTTTTGGAAGATGTCGCCTCCGAAATCCGGCGAGTGGCCGTAGGCGCCATCCCGCGTGCCATCGTCAGAAATGAAGTTGGAAACACTGCGCAAAGTAACTGCGGCCTTGAAACGATCTGTGTGGCCGACAATCCAGTTAGTCATAAACCCGCCATAGCTGCCGCCCGTCACGCCCATTCGATCCTGATCAATCCACGGATATTTTTTCAGCGCGGCATCGAGGCCGTTCATGATGTCCTGATAATCCTTGCCGCCCCATTCGCCGAAGATACCTCGCTCGAACTTTTGCCCATAGCCCGTTGATCCGCGCGGATTGGTAAATAGCACGGCATAACCCTTCGCCGCATAGACCTGAAACTCGTGATACCAGTCGACGCCGTACTGGCCCGCAGGTCCTCCGTGAATGCTGAGAACAAGCGGATATTTTCGGCCTTCCTCCCATCCAACCGGTTTCACAAAGAAGCCGTCGACGTCCCAGTCATCGGCGCTTTTGTAATTGAAGCGTTCGACATTTGCGAGTTGCAGTTGTTTCCAAAGCGAATCGTTGAGGTTTGTCAGTTTACGAGCGTCGCCGTCCTTGAGATCGGCAACATAGAGATCGTCCAGATGCTGAAAATCATTGGCCAGATAAACCATCTTCTTTCCGCGGAAATCAAAGTCAACGGCTCGCACGGCGCGCGGCCCGTGCGTGACCTGGGCAACTGACTTTGTTGCCAGGTCGGCGCGAAACAGATGGTCTTCGCCCTTCACTCCGGTTTCGAAATAGATCGACTTGCCGTCATCCGACCATTCCAAACCGCCCGGAATCAAATCCAGCCCATTCACTGCCAGCACCGACGGCACGCCACCGGTTGATGGCGCGAGCCAGATCTTCGGATGATCTCGATCGTGAACTTCGCCGGTGAACGCGATCCATTTGCCGTCGGGCGACCAACGAGGCTGATTGTCCGCCTCATCATGATCGGAAATCTTTGTGAGCTTTTCGCTATCGTCGGCGTTGATAACCCAGACATCTGTGTTGCGATTCTCTTCATACTCTTTGCCGGTGCGATTCGAAACGAAAGCGATGCGCCTGCCGTCGGGTGACCATTGGGGATCGCCATCGTTCCAGTCGTCGCCATGCGTGATCGGTCTCGCTTCGCCGGATTTCACGTCAACGATCCAAAGGTGTGTGCGCCGGTCATCAAACCAACCGGTGTCGTTGAATTTGTATGAAGTGTTCTTGTAGTGACGAACGTCGCTGATGCGCATATCGACTTGACGTGGAACATCGCTGGGCCCAATTCGACTAACAACTACCAGACGTGTTCCGTCAGGCGACCAGCGGAACAAACTAACTCCATTTTTCAGATTCGTGAGGCGTCTTGCCTCGCCGCCGTTCATTGAAAGCAAATAAATCTGATTGCGCGGTTGTTCCGTGGCCGCACTGGCCGGCGTTGCGGCCGGCGAAGGCGCGGTTGATTCACCCGCTGCCGGTCGCGACGAAAGAAACGCGATCCATTTTCCATCCGGACTCCAGCGCGGCGAATTCGACGATTGCGGCGAGGTCGTGAACTGCCAGGGCGCGCGGCTGCCATCAGTAGGCGCCATCCAGATCGAAGCATTGCGACGGTTCTGCGCGCGATCGATTTTGGTCACGACGTAAGCGACCAGCTTGCCATCCGGCGAAATATGCGGATCGCTCGCGAATTCAAACGCATAATAATCTTCCGGGGTGATGCCGCGCGATGGATTGCTGTTTTGCGCGGCGAGGGTAATTGCCATGACGCAACCCAACGCGCCAAGCTGAAATAATCGAAAAAAACCTTTCATCCTCGTACTCTTTCTTGCTGACAGATCTCAGCAGGCTTTTGAGTTTCAAATCCTCAGTTTTGTTTGCGGTAAAAATGGCAAGCTGAACCGTTGATTGCCAAAATCGAGCTACTTCAATTGTTCGTATTCTTTTCGGGCTTCGATCAAGATCGGCAAATCGGAATCAGCGTCCTTCCATAATGCCAGAAAGTCCTGGTATTCCTTTCGGCTTTGAGCCGTGTCACCGGATATTGCAGCAGCCCGCGCCAGACCCAGGTGGGCCAGGGGATATAACGGAGACAGAGGATCGACGCCGCGATGATCGAGAATCTTTTGAAACTCCGCCGCAGCTTCTTTTCCCAAGCGTTGCTTCAAATAGGCTTGTCCGCGCAGATACGTGAGCCAGAAACCCGCCGCCTGCCCTAATTCAAACCGGTTAGCCGGCTGCAAAATTTCAATCGCCTTCGCCGTATTGCCGCGGTTCATTTCGATTGCGGCGCGAATCGTTGGAAGGATCACCGAGATTACCGGCGTATCCCTGGGAAAACGCTTTTGTAAATCATCGGCCAGCGACTGTGCTTGAGAAACGTCGCCGCAAACAGCGAGCGCAAATGCCGCGGCGCCTGAATTGATCCGGCCGCGCGAGAATGCCAGGCTACGTGCAGCAGTCTCCTTCGCCAGATCGCAACTGCCCAGCGTTGTTTCATAGAAAGCAAGAACAGCTTCAGTCTGGGCAGCATTCTCCTTCCGATCCTGGCTAATCATCATTTCGACTGAACGGCGGCTGAAATCCAAAGCCTGGCGCCATTTTCCATAAAAGCCTGCCGCACTTGCCTGAAGATCGAACGCATCCGTCGCCTCAGGTTGTTTAGCAAACCAATCGAGATCGCGTTTCATCGTTTCTTGATCGCCGCGAATAAATGCCAGTTGGTAACTATAAAAGTGATAGATCCCGCGGTCGGTGTTTTGCCCGAGCTTTTGATCCAGAACCTGTCGCGCTTCGTCAAATCGGTTAAGCCTCATAAAGTTATCCACCACATTCCCCATTGCGGTGGCATTGTCCGGGCTGAGCCGCAAGGCCTCGCGGCTCTCGTTCAAGGCTTCTTCATATCGTCCAATTAGGTTGTAACCTGCGCCCAGGTTGTTATGAGGTATGTAATCATTCGGATAGCTTTGCGCCCATGCCTTCTCCACGTTAATCGCCTCGTCGCGATCGCCGGTAACGTAGGTGACGTATTTTTCCGAGATATAAAACCGCTCACGCTCACTCACTCGATCGCGCAGGTCATAAGCTTTCTGCGAATACTGCGCGGCGAGTTCTGTCTGGAACTGATTACTGTACTGTACAGCCAGTCTTGCATACGCGAGAGCAAAGTTCGGGTCGATCTCCACAGCCCGTTTGTAGAAAGGAATCGCTTCGCGGTCGTGCCCGCTTACTCGCAACTCATTTCCCTGTGAAAATGCCTTCAAAGCTTCCAGTGAAGAAGTGGTAGCCTCTTCAATGGGAGCGTCAAACTTCTTGACCGAGCTCAGTGATTCGCCCAGCTTCTCTCTCAGTCTTGATGCAGCCTGACCGAGGGCTTTCAGGACTTGCTCTTTACTCTCAGCCTCGGCTTGTTCGCGGGCAATTGAGTCACCTGCATGTGCGTTGACAGCTTCGAGGGTGACGACATAATGACTGCCCAAACCGGCAATGGATCCGACGATCATTGCCTTGAGGCCCTGGCGCTCACAGATTTCTTTGGCGACGTCCTTCGTTATGCGTTCGTTTGGCGGACGACCCATGAATCGGAGGGCTTGATTGACGCGCTCGTCGGGAAAAATGTTCAAGAAAGGTGACTGACCCAGCTGCACGGCCAGTGCCTGTTTCAGAGTGCCATCAAAGACCGGCTCGCCGGTTGTGTTGACGAAATCCGCCAGCAGCACCGTATCTCTTTCGCTTAGCGCCGGCTTTTTGTGGAAGTACAAAAAAGCAACAAGTCCGACGGCGACGATAACGGCGGCCGCGATTAATCCCACACCTTTCTTGTGACGTCCAATTTGGCTAACGATGTATTCGGCACTGGAAGCTGCGTGCGGCGTGCTGACAGTAGCCGTGGCCATTGTTCCCGATGCGGTCGAGGCGCCGGCTCCGCTGTGGGTTGAAACCACGCCGCGAAACTCAGGTGGCACCGTACGATCAATTTCAGCGTCGACCTCAAGCTTCCGTTTCAAGTGACGCAGATCGATCAGCAGATCCTTCGCGGTTTGATAGCGTTCCTCTCGATCCTTTGTCAGCGCTTTCGTAACAATCCGCTCCAGCTCGTCCGGGACGTCGTTTGCAAAGCGGGTCAGCGGCGCCGGTTCCTTTTGCAGGATCAGCGAAATAGTCTCAGTTGGAGTCTCGCCAGGAAATGGCGCGTGTCCGGTCACCATCTCGTAGAGCACCGCGCCCAGACTCCACAAGTCGCTTCGCTCATCGACATGCGTCCCCTTTGCCTGTTCCGGCGACATGTAATTCGCCGTTCCCATCACCGTGCCCGCGCCCGTATTGACCATCGCCCGCGTCGGCGCTTCGGTGTCGGTAGTAGAACCCTTCGGCTCAGTCAATTTGGCAAGGCCGAAATCAAGCACCTTGATGTAGCCGTCGCGCCGGACCATGATGTTTTCCGGCTTGATATCCCGATGGATGATTCCCGCGGCGTGAGCCGCTGCTAAAGCGCTGGCCGCTTGAATCGCAACTTCGAGGATGTCCGACAGCCTCATTCCCGCGCTAATGCGTTGGCGCAGTGTTTCTCCGTCGATGAACTCAGTAGCAATAAATCGGGAATTCTCGATGGTTCCGATTTCATAAATCGTAAGAATGTGCGGATGATTCAAAGCGGAAGCGGCCTTTGCTTCCTGAACGAATCGTTGCAGGCGCTGCTGATCCGACGCCAAAGCCTCAGGAAGAATCTTTATGGCCACGGTGCGATCCAATTCGGTATCCTGGGCCAGATACACTTCACCCATTCCGCCCGCGCCGATCTTTGAGCGAATTTCGTAGCGACCTAGTTTTGTGCCTGGTGAAATAGACAGACTCATGCGGGCGCGGTTTTCAGGCTCAAGATATCAAATGCGCTGAGGATTCTATCCGACTTATCGGGATGAGGCTAGACAGTGACCTCGAATTATGTAAGCGCAAGCTTCCAACTTGCGATTCCTGGCTGCTGCGCCCGCCGCCGGCTCGCTCTACGGCTGCAACCCGATGCGCCTGACGAGATTCGTGAACTGCTCATCCGAATGCAAATTACCAAGTAGCGGATCAACCTTGATTATCGAAAGATCGGGAGAGTGATCCTGATAGCTTTTCTCGAGCACTTCCGGGAGAATCTTAATGGCCACAGTTCGATCCAGTTCAGTGTCGAGCGCCTGATAAACCTCGCCCATGCCGCCCGCGCCAATTTGCGAGCGGATTTCGTAGCGGCCTAAGTGCGTGCCGGCATTAATCGTCAACGGGTTCTCTCTCGATCGAATCACTGGGACCAGGCCGACGCGCGGGTCTCCCGTGAGCGTATGCATCCTGCAGGCTGTTCTTCGTCACAAGCAAAGGTGTGCTCCCGGGTTTTACCGAATACCCATGCGCCGCAGCAGGTCGGCGAATCGCGGATCGCTGCGGATTGTGTCCCACACCGGCTCATCTTTAAAAAAAGCTCCGATCGCTCCCGTGGCTAAGCCACGATCCAGCCATGAAAACGCCATCTCCTTCTCGTTCAAGGCGGCATAGATCTTGGCAATGTAGTGCGCCCGGCTCAGGCTCGCGCCCGGCATCTCCTCCAACTCATTGATGATGTGTAGCGCTTCTGCACGCTTCCCCTGGGCCGCGTAGACCATGCCTGTACTGTGAATCAAAATCGGATCATCTTTCCTCTCTCGTTTGGCCTTCTCGAGCTCCGTCAGTGCTTCGTCGAATAAGCGGTTTTGAATGTAGATTCCTATTTCCCAGGTGGTGCTCAAACCCGGGCCTAGCTCATTAGCCTCCCGCAGCAGCTTAAGCGCCCGCTCATAATCTCGCTTGAGGTAGTAAGAGAGGGCTACTTGCCGTGCGATGATTGGTGAGAGCGGGTCGAGTTCGCGGGCTTTTAGTATTTCCTCCGAGTTTTCATCGAGGCGCCCCTGTCGCGCAAGCGAACCTGCCAAGTATTGATGGGCCACCGCTAAACTCGGGCTGAGTGCCACCGCACGCCGCAGTTCGCGATCACCCAGGGGGAAATCGTGGGGAGCGAACAACACGTAGGATTGACCAAGCGCTACGTGAGCTTCGGCCAGGTTTTCATCGAGCGCCAGGGCTTTGCGCGCGGCCTCTTCCACTTTACGCCGCCCTTCAATGGGCGCAATGTAGCCGCGCGCTCCAAGATACGCATAGGCGTCAGCTAAGCCCGCATAAGCGAGCGCATAATTGCGGTCTTCTTCAATCGCCTTCTCGTAATAGCGAATGGACGCAAGCAGATCTTCGCGGGCGTTACGTTGGGCGTAGCCCCGTCCCTGCATGTAATACTGGAAAGCCTTGAGGTTCTCCGTGTGACGCTTCGCAAGCTGCTGCTGCTCTGCTCCACTCAGCTTCAAACGCAGCTTCTCAGAAATCTGTTGCGCGATCTCTTCCTGCACCGCAAATACATCGGCGAGCTTGCGGTTGTATTGCTGGCCCCAAAGCTCCGTTCCGTCTGCGACGTTCACCAACTCAGTCCTGATCGTCAGATTGTCGCCTTGCTGGATCAATCTGCCCATCAACACCGCCCGCACCCCAAGGTCGTGTCCGACTTTCCGCGGATCGACATCTTTGCCCTTGTAGCTAAAGACCGTGCTGCGGGCCATGACCTTCAGTTGCGGCAGTTGGGAAAGATTGCTGATGATGCTCTCAGCGATGCCGTCCGAGAGATATTCCGTGTTCGGATCATTACTCACGTTGACAAGCGGCAGGACGGCTATCGAATCGATCGCGTTGGCCGGTCGCGCAGAGTAGAAGAGATAAGCGAGACCGGCGGCTGCGACGATCAGCACAGCCAGAGCGATTATAAAACTTAACTTGTGTTGCTTGATTCTGGCCGCCAGCGATCCCGTGATCACCGTTGTTGTTGCTGCCTCACCGCTTAGAGTTGACGATGCACCGGAGGCTGTCGCTTGTCTTGTTTCTGGAGGCATCGAGCGTTCCAGCTTGACTTCAAACTCCATTTGCTGCTTGAGGCTTTGTAGGTCAAGCATCAGGTCTTTAACTGTTTGATACCTTTGTTCTCGGTCTTTGCGCAGCGCCTTTGAAGCAATCCGTTCGAGTTCGATGGGCACGTCTCTCGAATAACGGGCGAGCGGCTGTGGCTCTTTCTCGCTCAGAATCGAAGCAACCACTTCACTTGAGGTCGATCCAACGAAAGGCAAGCACCCAGCCACCATCTCGTAAATCAAAGCACCGAGACTGAAGATATCTGTTCGCGCATCTACCTCCATTCCTCGTGCTTGCTCGGGCGACATGTAGATGGCCGTACCCATGACCACACCCGGCTCGGTCTTGACGGCCGCGCGCGTCGGCGCTTTAGTGTCAACAGATTCTGGCGGCGTTCGCTCAGTGAGTTTCGCCAAGCCGAAATCCAGCACCTTCACGATGCCATCTCGCCGCAGCATGATGTTCTCGGGCTTGATGTCGCGATGCACGATGCCCGCCGCGTGCGCTGCTGAAAGCGCGCCTGCGATCTGTGCAGCGACATCGAGGACTTCTGCGAACTTCATCGGTGCCTTTCGCATGCGCTCGCGCAGCGTCACGCCATCGATAAATTCAGTAGCTATGAAGTTAATCGAATCAGTCTCGTCGATCTCATGGATGGTGATGATGTTGGGATGGTTGAGTGCCGACGCCGCCTTCGCTTCCTGCACAAAGCGCTTCATCCGCTTCGGATGAGCAGCCACATCGGCAGGCAGAATCTTCAATGCGACATTGCGACCGAGTTTCGTATCCCGCGCCAGATAGACCTCGCCCATTCCGCCGGCGCCAATCTGCGACCGGATTTCGTAACGACCGAGTTTTGTGCCTGGCGCAAAGCTCAATGACTCTCCATTCAAATCACTGCCGCAAGCCGACACGCCGTACGAGATCGACGAAGCGCGGTTCCGATCGCAGGCGATCAAGAGTGGGGTTTGTCTTTAAATCGCTAGAGAAACTGAAATTCGACTCGCCGGGTGTTTATCTTTTGTGAGATCTAATTCCTTCGTCCGCCCGTGAATCGCAGAAGGAAAAAGAAAAGGTTAATGAAATCCAGATACAGTGACAGCGATCCAACCACGGCGTACGCGCCGACGCGGCCGTCAGGCAGAGCAACGGCCATTTGTTTCAAGCGCTGAGCGTCCCAGGCGGTCAGCCCGGTGAAGACGATTACGCCGACGACCGAAATGACGAATTGCAAAGCATCATTGTGCCAGAAAAAACCAACCAGCATGGCAAGGAGCAGTCCGATCAAACCCATGAACATGAAATGGCCCACGCCGGCGAGACTGCGTTTTGTGACCGTGCCGAATAAGGCCGTAGCGCCAAACATCCCCGCCGTAATGATGAACGTTTGAGCGATTGATGCTCCGGTGAAGATCAAAAGAATCACTGAAGATGTAACCCCAACCAGCGCGGAATAAAGCATGAAGAGAATCGCGGCAGTCGCCGGCTGCATCGACTGAACTCGCGCCGACAAATAGAAGACTAGGCCGAGTTGGGCGATTAATAAGATCCAAAATACGGGCCGGTTTTCGATCACTGCATCGATCGCAGCCGGGAACGATGCGACCGCAAACGCCACTGCGGCTGTAATAAACAGACCGATGAACATCCAGCCATAAACCCTTGCTAGAAACGCGCTGACGCGTTCATCACGAATGTCGGCAGTCGCGAGCGCCGGGTCCGGTGCCGATTGTTGCCACGAAGGCGGTTGGTTCCAACTCATGGTTTTGCTCCGATTGGCTCCTTTATTTGCGGCCATTATATTCCTCTGTGCTTCCCACCGCACTCTGCGGGGCTGTAGCTCATCTGGTTTCAGCTACCCAAGCCTTTCATCAATGCGCTATGCTCGCCGCCCGGACTCCCATTAAGAAAAGGGGAAAGATGAAAATACATTTCGTTTTGCTCGCACTGGTCGCTCTGTTGACAACTTGTGGCGCAGCTCAATCCCAGGCCCGTCAGGATAGAAATTATCCGGCGCCGGTGGAAGGTGACTACGTCATTTCCAACTTTCATTTTCGCAGCGGCGAGACTTTGCCGGAATTGAAGATGCACTATCGCACCATTGGTAATCTAAAGCGTGATGCATCCGGCGTCGCGCGCAATGCGATCCTTATCGGGCACGGCACGGGCGGGGCCGGGACACAGTTCCTTTCACCGCAGTTCGGGAATGTTTTGTTTGGGCCGGGCCAGCTGCTTGATGCGACGAAGTATTACATCATCCTCCCGGACGGGATTGGCCATGGCGGCTCGAGCAAGCCGAGCGATGGGTTACATGCAAAGTTTCCGCATTACACCTATGACGACATGGTCGCGGCGCTTCACGAGGTGCTGACAAAAAAGCTCGGCGTGAATCATCTGCGCCTGGTGATGGGAACTTCGATGGGCGGGATGCAAACGTGGGTTTGGGGTGAAACCTATCCGGATTTCATGGATGCGTTAATGCCTTTGGCGAGTAATCCGGTGGAGATCGCCGGACGCAATCGCATCTGGCGGCGCATGGCCATGGACGCGATTCGTGACGACGCGGAATGGCAGGGTGGTGAATACAAGACGCAACCGATGCGAGCCCTGGTCGCGGCTGAGAATTTATTGTTGTTAGCGGGCAGCGCGCCCCTGTTTTGGCAGAAACAAGCGCCCACGCGAGACGCGGCCGACAAGTTCTATGAGGATCGACTGAAAGCTGCCGTGGCACGGCTTGATGCAAACGATCTGCTATGCCAGCTGGACGCATCTCGCGAATACAATCCGGCGCCTAAACTGGAAACGATCAAGGCTCCGCTTGTCGCAGTCAATTCCGCCGACGATTTTATTAACCCACCAGAGCTGGGAATGATCGAGCGCGAAATCAAACGGGTTAAGCGCGGCCGCTTCGTTATGATTCCGATCACCGATCAGACGCGCGGTCACGGCACCCACACGATCGCCGCAATCTGGCAAGGATATTTGAAAGAATTGTTGGCGGAATCAAGCGGTAATCACAATTGACAGGATGTTCTCGTTATGAGAACATTCAACCGAGTCCTAGTCATTGTAGGACAAGGCGATCCCAAGGAATTTCAAACGGCGCGCCGTACGCAAGCGCTGGAAGACCAAAGGAGGCTCAGAATTCATGAAATCAGGAGTTTACGTTAATGAACGTAATCAGTTTCAAGAGAATCAGAGACTTCTCGTCTGCGCACCGCGATGCTTACGCCCCTTTGATTGCCTGGTACAAAACAGCAAAGAGCGCCAATTGGCAAAACTTAGTCGATTTGAAACAAACGTATCCAGCCGCTGATTTAGTGGGGCGATATGTTGTCTTCAACATTAAGGGGAACAAATATCGGTTGATAGCCCGAGTCGTTTATCGCAGCCAAACCGTTTTCGTGAGAGCTGTGATGACCCACGAACAATACGATTTAGGAAAGTGGAAAGAGTGAAGAGAGCTGGTCGTCGCATTGATCCGACAAGGTACAGGAGACTTCTGTCTCAAACCATGCCCGTCATTATTGAAACTGAAGCAGAGAACGAAAGAATGCTGAAAGTTATTGAAAAATTAATGAATAAGGGCGAGGGCCTGTCGCCTGAAGAAGAAAAGCTTCTGAAACTTCTTACCAAACTGGTGGAAGATTTTGAAGAGCGTTTTTACCATCCAAGAGACGCTTCACCGCTGGAAGTACTACAACACCTAATGGAATCCCGTGAAGTGAAGCAAACCCATCTGTGGGAAGTATTCGGATCAAAAGGGATCGCTTCTGAAGTTCTCAACGGCAAGCGCGGAATCAGCAAGACTCATGCGCGAGCGCTCGCCGATTACTTTCACGTCTCAGCTGATCTCTTCATCTAGCTGTCTCCAATCACAATCCATCACTTCATCGATATAACACCAGCCCCAATCTTCTCCAGGCTGGAACGATTTGATGATCGAGCGCCGGGTCGGGTGAAAATGTTTGTACCGAAAGACTGTGAAAAGAGATCAATGAGGCTATTCCTCAGATCGAAGCCGGAACTGCCTTAGCCCGAGAACTTCTATTTGATCGGTTGCGGAAAAACCGCTGACACTAAGTAAGACGTTCACGCGGGTTCCAACAGCCCGGCAAACGCGAATCCCTGCAGACTGTTATCGTCTGTTGTTTGCACTTCGATAAACCCGTTTGTTATCTGATCAGACATCGCCTGAAGCGCATCGCCGTGCGAGAGCGTGGCAATCCGATTCGAAGTATTGCCGGGATTGCACGGCTCGCTGCGCAAGTTCAGCTGGGTTGACTTCACTTTGAGATTCGTCGCATTGCCGTTGCCGCCAAAAGGCGACGGCGCTGTGTCATCCTCAACCGGAACGCCATGTGCTGTCTGCAGGAAAGCAAAGATCTGTTCACCGTAGAACAGGCCACCCGGCGGCCTGAAGCCCTGCTGTAATCCTTTGGCAGGATTGAAGCGCCCAGTGTTATAGGCAATCGCCACGTGGCACAGTTCGAGATCGCTTAACGAATCCTGGCTGCCAAGTCCGATTTTGTTTCTTGCGGATTGCAATTCTCCCAGCGCTTTCGCCAGACACTTATCAAAATCCGCGAACTCTTTCTGCAGAAAGTAATCGGGCTGCTCCAAAAAGAACTGCAAATCAAATTGGAAGATTCCATAGCCATGACAGAACTTATTCGGTTGCGAGGCCGCACCTTTGTAACTATCAATAAACTGGGCCATGTCGACCAGTAATTGATGTGCGAGATCAAACATCTCCTGGCCATTAGGATCAGTGACAGCGACCAGTGCTGCTTTGTTTTTGGGAAAGGCGCTGCGTCCACCGCCGGTGGCTGAATTGAAGTCGATCGTGTCGCCAACGCATAACTCGAGAATTTGATCGACCGAGAGATTTTGTTTACGCAATGTGGGCCACACTTCGCCGGTCTCCTGGCACGCCAGCGCCGTGAGAAAATCGAGTGTGAACGGCGTGCCGTCGATAGCAGAATCGATTTGATCGTGAAAAGTCTGTTTGAACCAGCGCATGTCACATTTGTCAGGCATGTTTGTCTCCTTTGTGAGAGCCAAGCTAACAGGAGCCGGGCTGAGTAAATGGGACCGTGAGTTAAAGAGGACTCGCGGAAAATGAATCGTGCTGCGTGAACTAGCTCGTGAGGGTACCAAAATCAATCGTCCCCCGCAAGATTTTTCGTCATCGCCTGGCGGACTTAAAGGGAAGTCTTGACTGACGATCCAACGTAATTCAACGACGCCAGCCTCACCCATTCAGATCAAGAGAGGCAAAGCTGGTCGATCTACAACTCGTCAAACATCACTTCATCGACATAGCACCAGCCCCACTCTTCGCCGGGTTGGAACGATTTGATGATTGGGTGTTGCGTCGCATGAAAGTGTTTGGTCGCATGCCTGTTTGGTGAAGAGTCACAACAGCCGACATGGCCGCACGTCATGCAGAGGCGCAAGTGCACCCAGGTATCCCCCGTCTTCAAACAGTCCTCGCAACCCCTGGCACTCGGAGTCACGTCCTTAATCTGATCCAGATGTGTGCATTCGTCCATTGCCTGCTCCCGCCTGATATAAAACTTTATCGAGAATCTTTTCAGCTATCTTACCGAACATCCGTCACGCGCCCAAGTGTTGCTGTGAAATTGCGTCTTAGGAATAAATGTCACCGCTCGACATTTTTACGGACAAAAACTTCGTCCATGCCTGCGGCCATCGCGTCTAATAAACCGGCAAGGGGGTTCGCCCGAAATTTTGACGTATTCAGGATACACTTCTGAAGCGTTTCTCCTCTGCCTCTTCGAAGCGAACCTGAAAAACTCGCGCGCACGCGCGGGCTAACAGATTCGAATTTCAGGAGGAGCTGGAGAAATGAAAAAGACACTTTTACGCGGCGTGATAGTTTCTATCGTGCTGGCTGTCATGGGCTTGACCGCGAGCGCGCAAACAACCACACCACCTGCAGACGGGGACATCCAGTCAGATCGAAAAGATTTTCGCCAGGACACCAGAGATATTAGATCCGATCGACGCGACCTGCGAGGCGACGTACGGGATCGCAACGCGGACATTCGCGATTTGCGCGAAGACAAGAAAGAAGGAGCATCTCAGAAGGAACTGGCAACTGATCGCCGGGATGTCAGATCGGATACTCGCGACATTCGCTCAGACCGGCGGGATTTGAAGGCTGATGTGCGAGATCGGCGCGGTGACGTTCGTGACCTGCGAAACGATCGAGACATCCGTTCAGACCGGCGCGATATCAGAAGTGATACCAGGGATATTCGATCAGATCGTGGCGATCTGCGGAGTGACGTTAGAGATCGCCGCGCGGACGTTCGCGACCTTAGGGAAGACCGGAAAGAAGGCGCGTCCAGGCAGGAACTGCGAAGCGATCGCCAGGATCTTCGTTCGGACACCCGTGATATCCGTTACGATCGTCGCGATCTGAGAAACGATGTTCGCGATCGCCGAGCCGACCGCCTTGATGTGCGACACGACCGGCGGCATCGGTAATTCAAATTAGAGCCTGCGTGACCATTGCTTAGTTCGGAGGGGCTGAATCCGGATAACCCTGGTCACGCTGCTGGGGACGAGCGTTGAGGCACGCTCGTTCCTTTTTTTGGTCTGAGCTGGCAAAGCAAAGCGGTTTGGAGTCCCGCCTTTAGGCAGCCATATTCGCTCATATCAAATTCCGCCTGAAGGCGGTACTCCAAACGATCGCCGGGCCCGTGCTCTGCCATCGCACTCCAAATCGCACGCTTCTCTTCTAACTACTTTGGCTGCTAAACTACCTCCACCGACGGAGGTCATCCAGAGTGGCGTTAGTGATTTACTCCAAGCCGGGCTGTCCTTATTGCCAGCAGGCTCGCGATTACTATAACTCGAAAGGTGTTGCCTTCATCGATTATGACGCGCAAAACGATCGCGCCCGGCGCGCGGAAATGTTTAAGTTCTCAGGCGGCGATCCGACGGTGCCGTGCATAGTTGAGAACGGCAAATACATTCAATCCGGGTGGGGCGATCCGTTGCGCGGTTGAACTGTTCACGACTAACGGGCCGGGCGCCCGTCGCTTGAACCAAATTCCAAACTTGAACCAGCTGCTTATTGATTCTTAACGGAGGTTCGCATGAAATACTACAGACTTCTTGTGGCGTCTGTGCTCCTTTCAATTTCAATCGTCTCGTTTACAAAAGTCATGGCCCAGAAAGAAATTCCGATCCCCCAGCCGCCGGTCACGGAAAAGAAACCTAAAGTTACAGAGATTAACGGCGATCGACTGGTCGACAATTATTTCTGGCTGCGCGAAAAAACCAACCCGGCAGTGATTGCGCACCTGGAAGCCGAGAATGCTTACACCGCCGCCGTGATGAAACCAAGCGAAGCGCTGCAGGACAAGCTTTACAAAGAGATCCTCAGTCATATCAAACAGACCGATGAGAACGTTCCCTATCGTTGGGGAGATTATTTCTACTACACGCGCACCGTTGAGGGTCAACAATATCCGATTTTTTGCCGCAAGAAAGGGAGCGTGGATGCTGCTGAGCAGATCCTTTTGGATCTGAATGAATTAGCAAAAGGACAGAAATTCATGGCAGTCGGCAGCTTTGCTCCGAGCGACGACGGAAACCTGCTGGCATATTCGACCGACAACACCGGCTATCGTCAATACACTTTGCAGATCAAGAACCTGCAAACCGGCGAGTTGCTGCCGGAGAAGATTGAACGCGTCGATGATCTTGCGTGGGCGACTGACAACAAGACTTTCTTTTACGTGACGGAAGACGCCGTGACCAAACGGAACGACAAAATGTTTCGGCATGTACTGGGCAGCGATAAGTACGATCTGGTCTATGACGAAAAAGACGAGCTGTTTGATATCGGCGTGCAGCGAACGAGAGATAAAGCCGTGATCCTGCTCGGAGCGTTCAGCAAGACGTCGACTGAATTTCGGTACCTTCCGGCCGACAATCCGGACGCGGAATGGAAGACTATCGTGGCGCGACAGCCTGAGCACGAATACGACGTCGATCATCGTGGAAACCTTTTCTACATTCGGACGAATAAGGGCGCGAAGAACTTTCGGATAGTAACCGCTCCGGTTTCCGATCCCGCCGAGAAAAATTGGAAAGAGTTTGTCGCCCACCGGCCGCTGGTCAAGATTGAAGGCGTCGACATGTTTGCCGATCACGCGGTTCTGAGTGAATGGGAGAACGGGCTGCAGCAGATCGAAATTATCGATTTCAAATCCAACAAGCGCCATCGCGTGGCTTTTCCGGAACCGGTCTACTCTGCCGGTCTCGGCCCCAATCGCGAGTTCAAGACCTCCGTGCTGCGATACAACTATCAATCACTGGTTACGCCGAGTTCGGTCTTTGATTATGACATGAACACCCGCCAGGCAACTCTCAAGAAGCAGACAGAAGTGCCCGGCGGTTTCGACCGGGCGAATTACAAGTCAGAACGAGTGTTTGCCACGGCCGGCGACGGCACAAAGATTCCGATGTCCGTGGTCTATCGTCGCAGCGTGAAGCTGGATGGATCGGCGCCCACATTGCTGTACGGCTACGGTTCGTACGGAATATCTATTCCTCCTGGCTTTTCGCCGGCGCGCCTGGCTTTGCTCGATCGCGGGGTGATTTATGTGATTGCGCACATTCGCGGTGGCGGAGAATTGGGCGAACCATGGCGCGACGCCGGCCGCATGATGAACAAGATGAACACCTTCACGGACTTCATCGCCTGTGCCGAGCACCTCATCAACAATAAGTATACGGCGAAGGATCGCTTGGTAATTCAGGGCGGCAGCGCCGGCGGGCTGTTGATGGGCGCGGTCACGAACATGCGTCCCGATCTGTTCAAAGCAGTCGTCGCGCAGGTGCCTTTCGTTGATGTGCTCAACACGATGCTCGATGCCTCGTTGCCGCTGACCACCAGCGAATACATCGAATGGGGTAATCCAAACGAAAAGGCGGCTTACGATTACATGAAGAAGTATTCGCCTTATGACAATGTGCACAAGGCGGATTATCCGTCGATGCTGGTGAAGGTTTCGCTCAACGACAGCCAGGTGCCGTACTGGGAAGGGTCAAAACTGGTTGCGAAAATCCGTGATTACAAAACCGATCATAATCCGCTGCTCTTGAAAGTGAACATGGGCGCGGGCCATGGCGGCGCCTCAGGCCGTTACGATGCCTACCACGAGACGGCGTTCGATTACGCTTTCATGCTTTCGCAGATGGGGATTATGAATTAGAGGAGTGCACGCACTGGAGCGAGCGAATTGGAGCGCACGCATCCTGGGTGTGGTTCACGGGCGACCTGCCCGCATTCAATAAATAACGTTTAGAGGCGGGCTACGGCCCGCCTCTTTTGAGTATGTGCGCCCGGCAGGGCGCACTCACTAGGGAGTGAGAGTCTCCTACGGACCTGACAGGGGGAACGGTTAGCTGGACGGCAAGGGTGTCCATCCCGAGGTGGAATCTGAAGGAAGCCGCAGGCAAAGCGCTGGCTCGACGAACAGAAATCGCATAAGAGGCGTGCAAGCTGGATGAGGAGGCGGATATCTTCAAAGTCCAATACCTGTACGGAGAGCATGTACGTATATGCGGCGGGCATAAGCGTGAAAGTGGGTGCGCATTACCCGGGGAGGTCTGTCAGCTTGTCACGAACTACCGGCATCGAGAGGTGCCGGGAGGAGTTGGCAGAAGTCAGCCGAGGGCATAGTAGCTCCTTCGACCGGAGCGAAGGCCCGAACGTGAAGAACGGACCAAAGACTCGAATTTCGATGATCAAAGGAGACGCAGAAAGAAGGGCTGAGAAGCACGAATCCCACCCGGAGGGTAGCCGACGGAATCGGCGAGAGGAAGGCTTGGGTGCGTCAAGGGTCACGGCAAAGAGAGAAACTTCGGGACCAGAGACAGAGCAGTTGATGGAAGCAGTGGTCGAACGAGAGAACATGAAGGTACTTCCGGCTGGCGGAGGTGAAAGGGATCTTCGAGGAACCCGTATTAATAGTGCAACCGCCGAAAGTGTAGGTGAATTCTCGCGTGAGAGCGGTTAGAAGGTCTTGATAAATAGCACGTGGGAGATCGGGCAAATAAACTTCAACTCGTGCCCTTTCGGATAGCGGCAACGAACTTCTCCTTTCGCTTTTCGAACTCCTGCGTTCGCTTTAGCGATTCCTTAGCAGACAACTTGATGCGTGGTGGACGCTCGATTTTGCCTTCCTTCAAATCTTTTAACCTTCTTGCCATGCTCATTAGTTTAGCGAATGCGGAACCGATCAGCCAAACGATCAGCATCACCACCTTGCTGCCGCAAGCGGTTCTGTAATTCGCTTACGGCACTTCGACCATTAATTCACGACCGCTGAAGATGAAGTTTGGCCGGCGGCGGCCTTTCATGAATTTAGCAGCAGTTTGGGAAAGCGCCGTGATGATAATCGGCAGGGCGATCGTCGCGTCGCAGTTCACATAAGCGGTCAGCGCGCCGCGCCCAAGTTTGCCGAAGACCAGCGATTCGTCGAAGGCCACGGCGCTCGAGCGGCCGCCGGGATGCGGTGCGTCGGCGGCAATTTGAATCGCGTACTTATGACCGTGCACCTGTTGCTTGAAGATATGGGCCGACATTTCTGTCTGGCGAATAAAACTCTTGGTGATGCCGCCGCCCAGATTGATCACGCCTGAGACGCGCGCGCGCGTCGCGATCTGTGCGAGGTCCAAAACGTCCTGGACGATATCGAATTGAAAAGAATTCTTCTTTTCGAAACGGGAGCCGGCAATTCCCACGGCGATACCGCTGTCAGTTATCCCCGGACAGAATACCGGCACGCGCGATTTGTAAGCCGCAGTCAACACGCCGTCTTCAGCCGCGATCTCAGCCAACTCTCGTCCTAATAAATGCAGGAATTCGCGTGTCGAATAAGGACGTGTCTGATCCAGTTGGTTCGCAAACCCGCCGATCCATTCTTCAGCTTCGTGATATTCCTCTTCGCTGGCGAGCAGGTCCCACATGCGATTAATCTGTGAAGCTTCCAACTCGGCATCGGTCATGTTCGGATGAGCCTGAAAATGGTGCCGGCCCAACGTTTCGTGCAGATCGTGGAAGATCATCGAGCCCGACAGCACGAGTACGTCGACAAATCGATTCTTGATCACGTAAGCCAGCAGGCGCCGCATGCCGGCCGGAATTAACGCACCTGATCCGGCGACGGTAATAGTTGTGTTGTCGCCCAGCATGTCCAACCAGATCCGATGTGCTTCAGCAAGTTGCCGGCCGCCGAAACCCGTGCCTTCCATCTTTTCCAGCAATCCGGCGACTGAGCGATCGCGATCGACCTGGACCGGACGAGTCGGAATCGTCAGGTACTTACTTGGTTTTGGTTTGCGTTGCGTTACCATAAATTCGTCTTCCTCTCGAAGATGTTTAGCGGCGCGTCACCGCCCGCGGGTTCGGGTAGCGGCCCCGACTCTAAACATCAGTGCGGTCTGATAGAGTTTGGTATCAATAATCATGGCGGCGGCGCCCGCCTTTTTGATTGCCGTTTACTGTGACGTACGTATAAGCTTCGAACCGCGATTCGTAATAGTTGACCAACTCAGCTCCTTCGGCTTCGCTAAGATCGCCATCTTTGATCCGCTGGGTGACCTGGCGGCGAAAACCGTCGTGCAGCAGTCCTCGTTCATAGCGAGCGCGACCCGCCGCTTCACCAACGGTGGTGCCGCGAATCACTTTCTTAATCAGGTAACCTTCTTCGTCGACGTAAATGTGAGCTTCGTTCGGCGCTCCGAAAAGGTTGTGGCTATTGCCCATGACCTCCTGATAAGCGCCGACCAGCATGAACGCGAGATAGTAAGTCTCGCCGCGCTCGAGCTTGTGCAATTCGAGCACGTTCTTCACGTCATGCAGGTCAACAAACTTGTCGATGACGCCGTCAGAGTCGCAGGTGATGTCGCAGAGCGTCGCGAACTCCGTCGGCGGTTTATTCAATCCCTGAATCGGCACGATGGGAAACAACTGGTCCAGCGCCCAGTGATCAGGAACCGAACGAAACACTGAAAAGTTAGTCAGATATTTCGCGCATAGAAGCTTGCGCAGATCGCCAAATTCTTCCGGGATATACTTCGCCTGTTGCGCGTAGCGATCGGCCCGCTCGCAGACGTCCCAGAAAAGAACTTCGCCTTTGGCGCGATCCTCGAGTGAAATCAAACCAAGATTGAAAAGCGTGAACAGCTCCTCCCGGTGTTCGAGCGCGTCGTGATAGTACTCACGATAATTCTTAATCGTGATCGTCTCGCGGAGGTCGCCTAATTCAATCACGACCTGAGGATCGTCTTCGTCGATTTCGATCGGCGTGATGTCCTCGACCACGGTCTCAATCTCGTCAAGCACGTTAGTAATCAGGATCGCGTGATAAGCCGAGAGAAACCGGCCGGACTCCTGAATAATAGTTGGGTGCGGCACATTTTCGTCTTCGCAAACCTGCTTGATGGTATAGATAACGTCGTTAGCAAACTCCTGCGCACTGTAATTTGCGGATGAGTCAAACGCCGTCTTGGAGCCGTCATAGTCCACCGCCATGCCGCCGCCTACGTCCAGCAATTCGATGGGCACCTTCATTTGATGGACCTTTGCATAGACGCGCGCCGCCTCCTTCATCGCATTCTTGATGCGTTTAATGTCGGTCAATTGCGACCCGATGTGAAAATGCAGCAGTCGCAGCATGTCGATGCGGCCGGCATCCTTCAGGCGGTTAATTACCTCCAGGAGCTCGGTGGTGGTTAGTCCGAATTTTGCGGCTTCGCCTCCCGATTTTTCCCAGCGGCCTGAGCCTTTCGAATACAGTTTTACGCGCATGCCGACGATCGGCATGTCGCCTTCATGCGTGTCGGCAATGCGCAGAATGTGATCGAGTTCGCTCAGCTTCTCAACCACGATGACCACACGTTTACCGGCCTTGGCGCTGGCGAATGCCATCGCGATGAATTCTTCGTCTTTGAAACCGTTGAGCACGAGCAGACTATCGCGTGATTGTTCCAGGGCCATCGCGGCGTAGAGCTCGGCTTTCGATCCGGCTTCCAGGCCAAAGTCGTACCTCGATCCTTCGCGCAAATACTCTTCGACTACCGACCTTTGTTGATTCACCTTCATCGGATAGACGCACATGTGCGCGCCCTGATAATCGAATTCGCGAATCGACTTGCTGAATGCGCGTTGTAGTTTGCGCACTTGGGCGGTGACCAATTGCGGAAAACGCAACAGGACGGGCGCGGTTATCCCGCGGCGCGAAAGGTCCTCGATGATCTCGCGCAAATCGGCCGAACGGGAATCATTTTCCGTGGGGCGAACGATCAGGTTGCCCTTGCGATTCACGTCAAAGTAGCCTGCGCCCCAGTTCTGAATGCCGTAAGTTTCGACGGTCTGTTCGATCGCGGTCGTCAAATAGCAGTCTCCCAGCTTGTTGCGCTTTTAGGCTTCGGGCCGCCGTCGCAACCCGTTTCGGTTACCTGGGTCCGGGGCGAATAGCGGAGATTCTTCGGATGGAGCCTGATTCGTCGAGAATTTAACAGAAAACGCGGGGTCGGTCTATAACTTTTTTAGCCGCGCTTCCGCCGGGCACAGCACTTAAGTTTGCTTTTACTAACTACTTAAGTTTTCGCGACACTTTCGAGACCGGATTTGTTTCGGAAATTACGACCAAAGAACTTGACAGGCGAATCTGGCTGGCTATAATGCAAGTTTTTTGACGCGCGGTTCGATGGCGTTTTCGCGTTTCCGAGACCAAACGAATTTCCAAAAATACTTCGCACCAAACAAAACTTCGGGGCGAAGAGCAGACCCGACACTCCCTTTTCCAATCCGGAGCACTGATGAAGAGAGACTTGAAATATGCCTCTAGAGAGGCGAACTCTGTTCAGCCGTTATCCGCCCTACTACCCGCAACCATCTCTAACAATCGAATAGGAGGCCACGAATGAAACCTAAGGATGTACTTGCGTTTGCCAAAGAGAACAAGATCGAGATTATCGATCTGAAGTTCATTGATCTGCCCGGATTGTGGCAGCACTTTTCAATCACCACCAGTGAATTGAATGAAGACCTGTTTGAAAACGGAATCGGCTTCGACGGCTCGAGCATTCGTGGCTTTCAGGCAATTAACGAGAGCGACATGCTGCTTTTCCCGGATCCGAATACCGTGATGCTCGATCCGTTTACCGAATTGCCCACTCTGAGTCTGATCTGCAATGTGCGCGACCCGCTTACCGGAGATGCCTACAGCCGCGATCCGCGGTATGTCGCGCAGAAGGCGGAGAAGTATCTGCAATCGACCGGCATCGCCGATACCAGCTATTGGGGTCCCGAAATCGAGTTCTATATCTTCGATAACATTCGATTTGATCAGACCTACAATCACGGATTCTATTTCATCGATTCGGAAGAAGGCGCGTGGAACACCGGCAGCGCAGAGCGGCCCAACCTCGGGTACAAGCCGCGTTACAAAGAAGGATACTTTCCGGTGGCGCCGATGGATCACCAACATGATATTCGGTCGGAGATGGTGCGCACGCTTGAGAAGGCCGGCGTCGTCGTTGAGATCCATCACCATGAAGTCGGCACCGCCGGCCAGGCTGAGATTGATATGAAGTACTCAACCCTCACCAAGATGGCCGACCAGGTGTTGCTTTACAAGTACATCATCAAAAATGTCGGCCGGCGTCACGGAAAATGCGTGACGATGATGCCCAAGCCGATCTTCCAGGACAACGGCTCCGGCATGCACACGCACCAGAGCCTTTGGAAAAAGGGCAAAAACATTTTTTACGACAAGAAAGGGTACGCCCTGCTTAGCGATACGGCGCGGCATTATATCGGCGGACTCTTGAAACATGCCCATGCGCTTTGTGGTCTCATCGCGCCAACGACTAATTCCTATCGTCGTCTGGTGCCGGGGTATGAAGCGCCCATCAATCTGGCATACTCGCAGCGCAACCGCAGTGCCTGCATCCGCATTCCGACTTACTCAAGCAGCGAAAAAGCCCGGCGACTCGAGTTTCGCACGCCCGATCCGAGCTGCAATCCTTACCTCGCTTTCTCCGCGATGCTGATGGCCGGGCTTGACGGCGTGAAGCACAAGATCGAACCGCCCGCGCCCGTTGAGAAAGACCTCTACGAGCTGCCCGAGTCAGAAGCGAAGAAGATTAAGTCGATGCCAGGGTCGCTCGACCAGGCGCTGGACGCGTTGGAGCGTGATCACGATTTTCTATTTGTGGGTGACGTATTCACACCCGATGTGATCGAAACGTGGCTGGCTTACAAACGGAAGAAGGAAGTTGATGCGATTCGCCTGCGGCCGCATCCACACGAGTTCGCGCTTTACTTTGATATCTGATGCCTGTTTGGAGTCCCGTCTTTGGTCGGAATCCGTGGAGCCTGAGGCGAAACTCCCAACGCTGCCGATCATCATCAAGAATATTCGTGGCCACAACAACGAGCGGCGAGTTGTCTCACTGCTCGTTTCTTTTGCGCCGGAATTCTAATATTTCGATGACCGGTTTATGATTGACCTTCGAGATGATCGATTCTGAGTCCAGGTGTCCGCGCTGTGGAGAAGGCCGTTTGCGTGCGTGGATCGAACTAAGCGATGAAGAGCGCGAAGTCGTGAAGCGTTTACCCGCTTCCGCAGAATATTCTTTGAAGGAGCGCGAGTCGAGACATCGCTGGTGCCCACGCTGCTGGTACGAAGACGTTTCTGAACGCATCCACAGCGCTTGATCGAAAGACTGTTGACTAGTTTTTCTACTGACCACTGACCACTGATTACTGACCACTATCCGCAAATGTTTCGCGTCAAATCGTCCTTCAAAACCGAGCTCGAGATCAAAGCCCCGCTTGCCAGAGTGCGCGCGTTCTTTGCTGATCTAACAAATTTTCCTGAGCTGCTTCCCGGGGTTGAGAATATTCGACACGAGCTCGGCGGCATTGCTCGCTGGACGATCGCGACCGACACACCGGTGGGGCGAGTGCGTTTGTCTTTGCCGGTGCGCGAAACCTCGCCGCACGCGGATGTGATCGAATGGTCGCCTGCGTTGCAGGAGTCGGAGAATCTGCTGCGTTACTCGTTGAAATTTGAGGAACGTGACGGCACGACCGCGGTGACTGTCTCTCAACAGGTGGAATTGCGCCGTAGGCGCGCCTGGGATCTGCATCCGGGCGTGGCGCTGATGGGCGAGGCGCGCATCAGCAATGCACTGCAGCGGCGGATCAACGAAGCGATTGAGGATTTTTTGGCCAGGGTGAAAACGAAGTTGGAGGCCGATAAGGAAAAAGTAAGAAGGAAAAAGTAAAAAGGGATCACTCAACAGTTTCTCGAAACTCAAATCACAAGCTAGAACTTAACCTCTTTGCCTTTTACCTTTTTACTTCACTTCTCCCATAGCTAATCATGTTCGCCAGCACGCGATAGGCGCCCGGCACGCCGGCGCGCAGCTGGCGATACCAGACCATGCTTGTGTAGATGTAATGTCCACGGCCGTAATCCGCGACGAGCAATCCGCCTTTCAAAGCCCCTTCGCCCGGATCGTTTGACTGCAGCAAAGCGTGAAACTGCGAGTCCCATTCTTTCGGATAATAGAGTCCGCGCTCCTGGATCCAATCTTTGAAATCATCCTGATTAAGTTTGTTAGGAACATTGAGCAGCGGATGATCCGGTTCGAGAAAAGTCACGGGAGCATTCTCGTCTGTGATCCGTTCATCGCCCAGGATCAGTTTGTAAGGAGCAAGCTGCGGGCGATGGCGTCTGTCGTCAGGGTTCCATTCAAACGATTTGTGATAGAAAACGATCAGGTTGCCGCCGGCATTGGCATAATCAAGCAACTTATGGTTCGCGGCAATCAGTTCCGGCTGGGATTCATAGACGCGATTGTCCACGATGAACGAAGTGTACTTTGACAAGTCGGCCGTCCTCACTTCATCGACTGTTAATTCCTTCGAATCCACTCCGAGTGCGGTGAGCGCATTAGGCAGGCTGTAATCGAAGCCGCGGACATAACCTATACGAACGTTGGGTGCGACTTGAGCCTCGGCAGAGAACATCGAAACCGTCGTTTGCGAAGACCCCTTAAGGTCCGGAATCAGGAAGGTCACAGAATTGTTCCTGATGGCTGACAGAGATCCTGCGACCATGAATTTCACGGTCTGTTTTTCGCCCGCGGCCAGCTTTACAGCCATTTCGTTAATGGGGTTGCCGAAGGTGCTATCGAGTGCCGCCAAATGGCCGTTGAACGGGACGACTTGATGGTTAATCAGCGTAACCTCAAATGGAAGTTCCACCCGTAGCGACCCATCGTTTGCTTTCTTGGAGGCAAGAGGCGCAGGGGACGGTGAGACGCGCGCTATTTCAACCCGGGGCGCGACGTCGGTTCGCGTTAAGACTTGCAGATCGACATCAATATTTTCGATACCGAGCCAGCAGCGCGTGTCAAACTGAATTCCCAGTCCTGAAGGCTCGTAAAGGTGGGGTGCAACGGGTACGTTAATCGGGGTTCGCGCCGGAACCTCAGCGGTAATGGCTCTGCCGCGCATCGATCCCGGACCGATCTTTTCGCCCACGGTCTTACCTGAATTATCAGCGGCGCTCCCTTGTTCCGGGTTTTCGCTTCCCGAACCCAGGGACGAACTACAACCCAGGAGTTCTATTGGTTGCTCTCCGGTATTCGTGATCTTGATCGTAACGTGAACTGACGAGCCCGGAGTGACGGGCTGTGAGGGTGCATCAACGCTCATTGTAACTCCCGCAAAAGCTGCAATCGCGCGTTCAAGCCTACCGCGCATCAACGAGAGCCTTTGGCTATGTTTGTCGTCCACGGCGCTAAGACCGTATAGACCTCGCCGGTAACCCTGGCTTAGAACTCCCAAAACGAGCGACCTCGAGTCAATTGATTCAGCCAGCGCCCCAATCTTGATCGTCGGCACTTCGATTTCACTGGCAACCTCTTCAGGCAATCGCAGTCCATCAAGAAAATTGTGCGAGTTCTTCGCGAGCGCATCCGCGCCTTTTGCTTCGCGCACAAGGGCGTAGCGAATCAGCGGAAGTTGACCGGGCGCACCGTTTTGTCCGCTGAACGCGCGAAAGCGCGCAGCGAACTCGGCGAACGTTTTTGGCCATGGGCCCTGGGTGGCGTGTTTTTGCAAAGCGCGTAAGGCTTCCTCGGCGTAGACAGTATTACGAATCGGATCGCGTTCGTTCGGATCGATGGTTACCAAAGGTGATTGCTCGGCTTGCGCTTGATTGGATCGGCCAACGCGCACGAAGAGTCGCTGAACTTGCCACGTTGTCACCCCTTCTTTCAACTGCTCCGGAAAGCGTTTTGGATCGGCCGCGGCATCGAACGCTTCGAGTTCGAGCCGCGCGGTTGCTTGATGATGCCCGTGATCGTTATTGGTAACTGAATGATTGGTTATGATCACATCTGGACGCAGCTTGCGAATTTCGAGAACCATCCGGCGCAGAGCTTCTTCGTGACCCCACTTTTGAAAAGTTTCTTCGGGAGATTTCGAATAACCAAAATCTTTCAGACCAAGAAAATGTGGTTCGGATCCCTGAATCTCGGCCGCGGCCATCGTCTCGCGCGCGCGAATCGCGCCGAGTTCTTCATAAAGCTCTGGGCCAATTGCGTTCTGTCCACCTTCCCCGAACGTCGAAAACAAACTGACTGTGTGTGCGCCGTACTTGCGCCGCATAACAATCAACGAAGTGCCGTCTTCGTCGTCCGGATGAGCGGCGACACACATCACCGTCCAGGGATTCGTAAGGTCGAGCAATGCCTGATAGAGGGCGATGCGATCTTCAGGTGATTGTTGTTTCGTTGCGGCCGGTTGTTGCGCGCGCGGAGCAGTTAGCAGCAGCGAAAGCGCAAGCAGCGCGAAGGTGAATTGAAGGATTTTGAGTTTCATAGGATTAAGCGGTTGCGGAACATAGTTTAACCGCAGACGCAACGGCGGGTCACGCAGATCGGGGCAGTAGCCCATCAACCGTGAGGGAGGGCGTGTCAAAACCCGGAGCGGTTGCGACGGGATCGATACGCAACTTGGATAAAATCGCTGAATCGTGTCCTTTCGTCGGCTAAAGCCGGCGGCGGAAATCAATGGGAACATGATCCTGGGGTTACGCTCGCTGCGCTCGCTCGCCCTGGGCTAAATTCTGTCGCCGCTCTGCGGCTGATTGACGCAAACATCTCACATTCACCGTTTCCTCAAAACAACAACTCGACAAGCCGCGCATTTTCGCGTAAAGAGTTTCGCAAATGACCGTGGAAGCAGAACCGCCATCGCCCGTTGAAGCGCACGAGGTTGAGCCGCAACTGATCCGCGGCGTCAGCCTTTGGGGCGCGACGACGCTGAACATGATCGACATGATCGGCGTGGGGCCGTTCATCACTATTCCGCTCATTATCGCCGCGATGGGCGGGCCGCAAGCGATGCTCGGCTGGATCCTGGGCGCGCTGCTGGTCGTCTGCGATGGGCTCGTCTGGGCTGAACTCGGAGCGGCGCTGCCCGGTTCGGGCGGTTCTTACAAGTATCTTGCGGAGATTTATGGCCCGCAAAGGTTGGGGCGCCTGATGTCATTTCTCTTTATCTGGCAACTCACATTCAGCGCGCCGCTCTCGATTGCATCGGGCAGCATCGGGCTGGCCCAGTACGCCACGTACATCTTCCCCCGGCTGGGTCGCGAAACAAAGATTGCGCTTCCCATTCTGGGGAGCGTCGAGATTAACGCGATTCCAGTTGCGCTCGTCGCGATTGCGGCGGTCGGTCTGGCTGTCTTCCTGCTCTATCGCCGGATTACACTGATCGAACGGCTGTCAAAGTTCTTGTGGGTCGGCGTGATGCTGACCATTCTCTGGGTCATTACGGCCGGTGTCACACACTTTGATCCGAAACTCGCATTCGATTTTCCACCCGGTGCATTCGCCTTGCGCCCCGAATTTTTCACCGGGCTGGGCGCGGCGCTGCTCGTCTCGGTTTACGATTACTGGGGCTATTACAACGTCTGCTTCTTCGGTGGCGAAGCGAAAGATCCGGGACGCACGATCCCACGCGCGGTGCTGCTTTCGATCCTGTTCGTCGCGATCATTTACATCGTGATGAACATCTCGGTCCTCGGCGTCATCCCGTGGCGCGAGTTTGCAGGCACGGCCAACACCCCCGCGCAGCGTTACGTCATCTCCTCGTTTATGGAACGACTGTACGGGCCGAGGGCCGGCCTGATAGCCACTGTGCTAATTATGTGGACGGCGTTCGCGTCCGTTTTCTCTCTGCTCCTCGGCTACTCGCGCGTGCCCTTTGCGGCCGCGCGTGACGGCAACTACTTCCGCGTTTTCGCAAAAGTCCACCCACGCCATCGCTTTCCTTATGTCTCGTTGCTGGTGATGGGCGGGATCGCAACGCTGTTCTGTTTTTTCCGGCTGGCCGACGTAATCGCGGCGCTGGTCGTGATTCGCATTCTGGTACAGTTCCTCGCCCAGATTGTCGGCGTGATCGTCTTGCGCGTGCGCCGGCCCGACTTGCCGCGCCCGTTTCGCATGTGGCTTTATCCGCTGCCGGCGCTGGTCGCGCTGGGAGGGTTCATCTATGTGCTCATCTCACGCAAGAATTTCCTGAGAGAGATACGTTACGCCGCCGTCCTGGTGGTCGTCGGTCTCACTATTTACTTCATCCGCGCGCGCATGCGCGGCGAGTGGCCATTCAATCGAACAGAACAAATTCAAGCGTAAACTTGTTTTCAGGACGAGCGGCTAATCCCTGGACTTCTCACAGACTGGCAAAGCGTTTTCCCTCGCCCACTGCTGAGGGAACCAACTAAGACTGCGGTTCAGCGCTTTCAGGATTGACGGTTTCGGCGGCCTGAAAGCCGATCTTGCTGTGGGTGCCGTCGCAGAAAGGCTTGTTCGATGACGCGCCACACCGGCAAAGCGCGATGCGCGGCCGATCGTCAGTAGCAATCTTGTTTCCCGCCGTGTCGTACACATCGACCGGGCCTTCGATCAGATACGGTCCGTTTGGTTTCGGACGAATGGATACGTCTGCCATGTTTCACCCCTGAATTAGTTGTTTGAATTGCATCGCCATTCTAGCATGGCAAATGGGGAGCGGGGGCAAGCCCCCTTCCTTACCATGAGCTGAATTAAATTGAGTGAGCATAAGCCGCTTGAAAGACCTTCGAGTGAAAGCAACAAAGATCATCCAGAAAAATCTCGGGGTCGGGAAGGGGGCTCGCGCCCGCTTTTCTTTTTGGCGCCTGACTCTTTTCCTTTAGACTAGCGGCAGATGTCTTTCATTCATGTCGCTGCGATGTTTCTCGCTGCGTTCTTTGCCGGAGTGGTGAATTCAATCGCCGGCGGCGGTACCTTGCTCACTTTCCCAATCCTGATCTGGCTGGGACTCGATCCCAAAGTTGCGAATGCCACGAGCACGGTGGCGTTGTGGCCAGGTTTGTTCGGCGGCGTTATTGGTTATCGGCGTGAGATGAATGACAGCTCGTTGATCCTGATCAGGCTGGGCGCGATTAGCATAATCGGCGGCGGCATCGGCGCCTGGCTGTTAATCGAAACTCCTTCTCTGACTTTTGCGCGCCTGGTTCCGTTTCTGATTTTGTTCGCGACGGTATTGTTCATGCTTCAGGGGCCGGTCAATCGCTGGGTGCGACTGCCGTCGGCTTCCGGTGATTCGAAGCGGGCCTGGTGGACCATCGCGATTGTCGTGCAGTTTTTTTCGGCAATCTACGGCGGGTACTTCGGAGCCGGCAACGGCATCTGGATGTTGGCGGCCATGGGACTGCTCGGCCTGCACGATCTTCATCGGGCTAACGGCATTAAGAATTTTCTCGGTATCTGCATCAACAGTATGGCCGTCGTCGCGTTTTCAATTTCACACCTCGTTTCGTGGCCGCGCTCTTTGCTGATGGCGGTGGGAGCGTTACTGGGCGGTTACTTCGGCGCCCGCAGCGCCCAGCGGGTCGGCCGGGTCTTCATTCGCCGCGCGATCGTCGGGATCGGATTTGTGATTACGGTCGTGTTGTTGTGGAGGATGAGATGAGACTTATCCGGAGAGGCATATCTTCAGCTTCGAAGTAAACCCTGGGATAGCGGAAGTATCTCCCTTCTCCCAGTGGGTCTGTTGAGAAGGGTTGGGGAAGAGGGTTTAGGAGACGGCCGGATGTAAGTGCCTCTCCCCCAACCCTCCCAAAGGGAGAAAGAGCTTTCAATTCACCGGGGCGATCATATGAACAAACTTCCTCGCGAATTCTATACACGCTCAGACGTCCTCGAAGTCGCGCGCGATCTCCTTGGTAGGAAGCTCGTCGTACCGAACCGGAACGGCTCGCGGGTCGCCGGCATCATTGTCGAAACCGAAGCCTATCGCGGTCCTGAAGATCGCGCGTCCCATGCCTACAGTGGCCGCCGAACAAATCGCACGGAAACCATGTACGGCATCGGCGGCACGGCTTATGTTTATTTCGTTTATGGCATGTACAACCAGTTCAATGTGGTTACAAATATTGAAAATGTGCCCCACGCCGTGTTGGTGCGCGCGCTGGAGCCGGTTGAAGGAATCAACATTATTCGCCGCCGGCGTCTCGGCCGATCCGAATACGAATTAACCAGCGGTCCCGGCCGTTTGTGTCTGGCAATGGGAATTGATCGCCGGCTCGACGGGGCTGATTTACTCGGCGAACGTGTTTGGCTCGAAGAAGGCGTTTCGGTCTCGCCGCGCGAAATCGCGCGCGGGCCGCGAATTGGAATTGACTATGCGGAAGAGTGGGCGATGAAGCCGTGGCGATTCTGGATGCGCGACAATCCGTTTGTGAGTCGCGCTGCGCGCTAATTATTTTGGAGTGCGCCGGCAGAGCGAAGCGGCGACGGCGCTTTGGTTTGGAGTACCGCATTTATGCGGAGTTGACCTTACGAATGATTCCGCCTGAAGGCGGGACTCCAAACGATCCGAGGCGGTGTCGCGCTGCGCTTGGCAGCGCACTTCCAAATTGACATTCTGGCTGTAACGCACCTACTCTCCATCCGTTTCGCAACCGCATTCAATGAAAATCGGAATCGATTACCAACCTTCCGACGAAGAGAAGGCGCAGATCGTGCGCGAGTGCGTCGAGAATTTCAACGCTTATCTTAATCGCTGGCCTGAGGCCCGCGTGGTTGAAGGCGCGGTCGTCGAGTGGCAGGGTGAAGGTTGTCTGCTTCGCGACATTTACGGCCGCGAGTTCATTGACTGTCTCGGCGGGTTTGGAATTTTCGCGCTCGGCCACCGTCATCCAAAAGTAATTGGCGCCGTGAAAGCGCAGATGGATCGGTTGGCGTTGCATTCGCAATGGATGATGAATCCCGTAGCCGCAGATGCAGCACGAAGATTAGCGGAAATCACTCCGGGCGCTTTGCGAAAGACTTTCTGGTGCTCAAGTGGAACTGAAGCGGTCGAAGGAGCACTGAAGCTCGCACGGCTTTACACGGGAAAGAAAAACTTCATTTCAACGATCAATTCTTTTCATGGGAAAACGATGGGTTCGCTTTCGGTAACGGGTCGTGACGTTTTTCGCCAGCCATTCCTGCCCCTCCTGGAGACGGAGTTCGTTCCCTATGGCGATGCGGCGGCAATCGAAGGAGCCATCGATCACGAAACTGCGGCTGTGATTCTCGAGCCGATTCAGGGCGAGGGCGGCGTGATTGTTCCGCCTGATGATTATCTTCCGAGCGTGCGCCAGATTTGCACACGCCGGGGAGTACTCTTGATCTTCGATGAAGTCCAAACCGGGCTGGGTCGGACTGGAAAAATGTTTGGCTCCGATCACACAGGCGTGGCTCCCGATATTGTGTCGCTGGGCAAAGCCTTGTCGGGCGGAGTCATTCCCTGCGCGGCATTTCACACGACTGACGAGATCTTTGAATCGTTTCATCCGAACCCGTTCTATCACACCTCAACTTTCGGCGCGAATCCGATGGCTACATGTGCAGCGGCAGCCACCATCGAAACTTTGCAAAGCGAGAATCTGGTGGAAAATTCAGCAACGATGGGCGAACACTTCATGGCCGGCCTCAAGAAGTTGCAAGCACAATTCCCACAAATAATTCGCGACGTGCGCGGGCGTGGACTACTAATCGGTGTTGAGATTGTTGACGCGAAAGTCGGTGAATCATTGGCCCAACGGATGTTTGATCGCAACGTACTTATCGCTTACACGCTTAATAAACCAGAGGTGATTCGCATCGAACCGCCGCTGATCATCACGGGTGACTTGATCGATGTGGCGCTGGAACGATTTGAAGAGTCTCTGAAGGAAGAAGTCTCTGCGTAATTTCGGTGCCTTGAGGTGGCAGAGAGAAAAAGACAATGCGCAAGATGTTCATCAACGGCGAGTTCGTGGCCAGTCTTACAGGCGAAACGTTTCCAGTCGAGAATCCCGCTACCGAAGAAATTATTGACGAAGTTCCTCGGGCGCGTTGGGAGGATGCGGAATACGCTGCTCGCATTGCGCACTCTGCGCAAGACGATTGGCGCTTTACTCCGGGAATCGAAAAATGCGAACTGCTTCATACCATCGCGCGAAACATTCGTGAGCACCGGGAAGAAATTGCTCGTCTGCTGACACTCGAAGGTGGCAAGCCATTAATCGAAAACATGGATGAGATTGAATGGGTTGCCGCCTGTTTCGATTACTACGCGGAAGTCGGTCGTCATGAATCGGGCCGCGTGATTCCTCCGGTCCAGCGTCACCAGATGAATTTTGTTATCAAGGAGCCCTACGGGGTCGTCGTTTGTATCGTGCCCTGGAACTATCCCCTGTTATTAATGTCCTGGAAGGTAGCGCCCGCCTTGATGGCCGGCAACACGGTAATCATTAAGCCGTCAGAAAACACGCCGCTCTCGACTCTACTGATGGCCGAAGTCGCTTTTCATGAATTGCCGGCGGGCGTAGTCAACGTCGTCACCGGTTACGGCCAGGAAGCCGGCGAGCCGCTGGTGACACATCCGCTAACGGCGCTGGTGGCGTTCACCGGCAGCGTCGCGACCGGAAGAAGAATTGCAACGCTGGCGGTTGAGCGTCTAAAGAAAATTAATCTCGAACTCGGCGGCAACGATCCATTCATAGTTTGTGATGACGTGGATTTGGATGTTGCAGTGCGCGGCGCCGTGTGGGCTGCGTATCTGAACATGGGACAGGTATGCACGTCTGGCGAGCGCTTCTATATTTTCGATTCAGTGGCGCCGAAATTCATTGATAAGTTTGTCGAGTTCACAGGTTCGCTGCGACTGGGAGATCCGATGGGTCCCGATGTGGATCTGGGTCCGATGATCAATGCGCAGCAACGAGAAAAGGTCGAACAAAAACTCAGCCGTGTTCGAGAGATGGGCGCCGAAGTCTTGTGCGGCGGCAAGCGCCCGTCGCAATTCTCGCGCGGTTACTTTTTTGAACCTACGGTGGTCGTGAATGTCGACCACTCGATGCCTTTGATGCGCGAAGAAACATTCGGACCGGTCGCGCCAATCATGCGTGTCGGAGATATCGAAGAAGCGATCGCCCTGGCAAACGATTCCGATTATGGTTTGGGGGCGAACATTCTGACGAATAATCTGGAATATGCAATGCGCGCCGCGGAAGGAATCAAGGCGGGAACGTTTTGGATCAATGATCCGTTGACCGACAATGATGCCGGCCCATTTGGCGGCATGCGCATGTCGGGGTTTGGTCGTGAACTCGGTGCTGAGGGCCTCGAAGCTTTTCGCGACACGAAGCATGTGCATCTGGATTATAAGATTGAAGCGAAGCCTTACTGGTATCCATACGATTGGAGTAAAGGGCGGAAGACTGATTGACCCTTCGGTGCGGCTATGCCGCTTGATGTGCGGCGGGGGCTCGCCCCACCGGCGAGCAGCGTCTTAAGTACCCGGGGCTATGCCCCGAAGAGTGGGCGGAGCCCGTCCAGGGAGGGCGTTTCGGAAGGTCGGAGACCTTCCGCACATCAGGCGGCAAAGCCGCGAAAGATCATTCATGAATAAGCGAGTCATCGTCCTTGGCGGCTGTGGCGCGATGGGATCGGAGGTCACACGAGATCTCGCGCGCACCAGCGACTTTGAAGAGATCCTCATCGCCGATGCTGACTTGCGGAAAGCGCAAGTGTTGGCGGAAGAGCTTGGCGGGGGACGTGTGCGCGCTGAAAAGATCGACGTGAGTGATGAAAACACTCTGGCGCAAAGGCTTCAAGGCTTTGATGTTATCGCAAACAGCACAACTTATCACTTCGGTTTGATCGTCACGCGCGCCGCGATTCGCGCAGGTGTCAGTTATCTTGATCTCGGTGGCCTCTTCAACACGCCTAAGCAACTCGAAATGGATGAAGCAGCGCGAAAAGCGGGGGTAACGATCTGTCTCGGCTGCGGCGCGACTCCAGGCGTAACAAACCTGATCACGCGACATGCGGCCGATAAAATGGATCAAGTCGACGCGGTGCACATCGCTTTCGCTTCCTTTCGCTCAATCGCGCCGTCGGCGGGTTTGCTCGATACCGTCCTGGATGAGTTCAGTCCCGGCAGCCGCCGTTTTTATTGGGAAGCGGGAAGTTTCGTTGAGGTGCCGGCGTTTTCAGGAGCGAAGCGGGTTCGCTTTTCCGAACCTGTTAGCGAGATCGAGACTTATTACGTCCCGCATTCTGAGACGCACACTCTGCCTCGCCTGCTCGGGAAGGGCGTGCGTCGAGTCGATGTGCGCGGCACCTGGCGAAGTGAGATCATGCAAGCCCTGCGCCTGTTTGCCGATTTGAGACTCACCGGTGATCGGTCAATTGAATTTGAAGGAAACAAAGTCGAATCAAAGGCGTTTCTGCGCCAACACATTCTGCAAACTTGCGCAGATTTTGGTGGCGACGGCGAGTGGGCGTTTCTCCTGAACGTGGAAGTCCTGGGAAAGCGTGACGCCAAGCCGATTCGGATTATCAGTAACACTAGTCATCCTCCGAACGCTGAATGGGGAACGGCAGCTACCGCACGTATGACCGGGATTCCTGCTTCAATCGGCGCGCAGAAATTGGCGCGAGGTGAAGCGAAACGAACAGGTGTGATTGCGCCCGAGGCTTGTTTTGAACCGACATCGTTTTTTGCGGAACTGGCGAAGCGAGGAATTCAGATTCACACAATCATATCCTGATAATCCGATAGACCGGATCTTTTCGTAACGAATTCGAGAACGTCATGCCTAAAGAAGATCGGACCCCGCAAGCAATCCTCGAAGCCGTCAAGAAGATCGAGATCATCTCTGAATTACTCGACGACAAAAACAAGAACAACCTGAAAATGATCGTTGAGGGCAAGGTTTCCGGTGGCAAGCAGATCGGACCGTACGCGCGCCTGCTCGCCTACTCGCCGGGCGAAGAGATCATGCGTGAAGGCGAGTGGGGTGGAAATACTTTTTACATCTCCGTTGATGGCACTTTGGACGCCTTTGTCGCGGACGTTGGCGGTAGTCAGAAAAAAGTAGGAAGTATTGCGCCGGGATCGTGCTTTGGCGAGATGTCCGTCCTGGCAGGCGTTCCGCGCAACGCCACGATCGTTGTGCCCGACGATACTGCCGTTGCCACAGTGCTTGAGCTCGTGAGACCTGCTTTGCGGTTGTTGCGATCTTTGAAGAAGTTTGCTGAAACAGTCGACAACACTTACCGGCTTCACGGTCTCGCTAATGCGCTGGTTGAGGTCCGAGACGAGATTGATCAGTCGTTGAGCAGGACAGAACTGGTCGCCCTTGCGAACCTTGCGGAGTTCATGGCCTATGGCAAGCACCATGTGCTGATCCAGGAAGGGGCCCCGATCGATAGACTCTTTGTGATTAAGAGCGGTTGGATCAGAAGGGTACGCGGAATTCCCATCTACCATGACATCGCGGAAGGCACCGGACCGAGCGCGTTTGTTCCTGAAGATTTTCTCGGCGCCGGCAACTGCCTCGGACTCGAGGCCCTCGGCGGCCAAAGCACCTGGCAATATTCCGCGGCATTGATGGCGCGCACTGAACTGCTGGAAATTCCCCTGGCTGATCTTCTGGCCGATCGAGAACTCGCTGACAAAGTTCTGAATACTTTTTCGCAGTTTTCGTTGGCTGATGACGATACGAGCCTGCGCGCCCGGGCCGACAAAGATGTCCTGGCCGCGGCTGAGAAAGAGATCGCCACCGGCATAGTCGACGGGGTCAACCTGCTGGTCATGGACATGGACTTATGCATCCGCTGTGGGAACTGCTCGCTCGCATGTCACAAGGTCCACGGCCAGTCGCGTCTTCTGCGGCGCGGAATTCACATCGAGCGGCCGGTCAAGCCAAAGAGTGAGAAAACACAGCACGTCCTGTCTCCGTCGGTCTGCATGCACTGCAAAGATCCCGAGTGCCTGACGGGCTGTCCGACGGGTGCGATCTTTCGTGATCCCAGAGGGCATGTAGATATCGAGCCCGCGACGTGCATCGGCTGCTTTGATTGCGCGACACAGTGCCCGTACAACGCAATCTCGATGGTGCCGCGCAACGGAAAGGTCACTACCTCTCCAAATTTTCTTGATCGGCTGAAGACTGTCTTTGGTATTGGCTCGCCTGCGGCCGAAGCCGCCGTCGCGGAAAGCGACGACATGGTCGCAATTAAGTGCAACCTTTGCGAGAACACGCCACTCAATCCATCAGGCACTTCGCGCCCCGCGTATTCGTGCGAAGAGAATTGCCCGACGGGTGCTCTGGTGCGGGTGAATCCGCAAGAATATTTCGGTGAAATCGAAAAGACACTCGGCCTGATCTTTCGTGACCAGACACACGCCATCGGCCGTGATATTCATAAAAGTGATCCGACCGCGAGGCTTTGGCACATCGGCGGCATAGTTGGATCTTTGATTATCACGGCGCTATTAATCTTTGCCGTTCGGCGTTACGGATTTCACGCTCATTTGGCAGGCACCTGGCTGACGATGCGCTGGCTGACTGGGTTGTTAGGTCTGTTTGGCGTAGCCGGCGTAATGACGTATCCGTTACGCAAGCCCGTTTATCGCCGCCGCGCCGGAGCGTTGCGCTACTGGTTGCTGGCGCACGTCTATTTGGGAGTGATCGCCGGAATTGTTTTGTTGTTCCATGGCGCCAGTCACGGTGGCGGACTCCTCACTTCATCGCTGATGTTCACTTTCGACCTGGTCATCGTCTCGGGGCTGTTTGGGCTGGCGTGTTACCTGATCGTACCTCGTATCATGACGAGCATTGAAGGTGATCCACTGCTGATTGAAGACCTGGAAGGCCGGCGCAATGAATTGCGCCAGGAGCTTGAGACACTCCGCGAAAAGAGCGATGAAAGTTTGCGCGAGTGGATCAACAACAAAGTGCGGCATCGATTTGGATCGTTTTCGTATTTGCTCCGCCAATATTGGCGGCGAGAAGATTTATCGGCGGCGCTGGCGAAGGGCCGCCTGGAATTCAAGACTGAGATGAGCGGGCTAAATGACAAGGATAAGCGTAGCTTGCTTTTGGCGGCGATTGAAGCGGCGGTAACTCTGCGACGAGTTGAGGCTCTGATTTACCTGCATCGATTGTTGAAGGCGTGGATCGCTCCGCATGTTATCTCGACGTCGGTCATGTTGGCGCTGATGTTGGTGCACATTGTGCAGGTGGTGTTTTTTAGTGTTCGTTAACCAGGGAGGCAGTCCACTGTCCACTAATTAAATGGAATCCACCTTCATCATCATTCGCGAGGATTTGCAGGTTGACCCGATAACGATCGTGGCCGACGGCATTTTGATCGGGCGTCTGCCCACCTGTGAGTTGTTGCTGAATCATCCTTCAGTCTCGCGGCTGCACGCGGGCATTACCAACGCCGACGATACCTTCTATATCCGAAATCTTCGACCGGGAAATCCAATTCTGTTGAATGGCAAGTCTTTGGAAGAATACGAAGCCCTCAGTGCGGGTGACGTCCTCGGTATCGGTCCGTTTTCTCTTAACGTGGATGATTTCGAAGGAGCTTTAGTGCTGAAAGTATCTTTGCAGATCGCCGCTACACCCGGCGAAGCGCGCAAAGAAGTATCAGGGTTGTGGGACATGCCGACGACTCAGCGGCTCCAATTACCTGCCGAACCTCAAGTGACGCCAGCCGCCGACGGAACGGTGAAAAAACATCACCCGGCGAAGGCGAAACCACCGGCGCCGCCGGCGTCAAAAGCGCTGGATATTTTCTGGGACAAGCGAATCACGGCGGCGACAAAAATGGTTAAGCCTTCGCCGCTGTTTCCGCTTGGCAGCCGCGCAACGGGCAAGGCGCAGGCGGTCTGGACGCCTACAAGCGATTTGAGACGACGGTGGCCCGTGGCGATGCTGACGTGGGGGTTGATTGTCGTGGCAGTCCTTTCCGTCGCCGGCGCGTTCCTCTATGCCTCGGCATTTTCACCGGGCCCAATAGCCGGTGCGCACACCCGCGGCAATCTGTTGGTGTCCCCGCCGATCGCCAATCATGCCAACGCGGGCGCGTGCACCTCTTGTCACGCGCTGAGAACCAGCATGGAAACGAAATGCTCGTCCTGCCATACCACAGAGGCCTTTGCAGCCACGGTGATTAAGCCCCACATGAATGCCGGAATTACCTGCGTGGCCTGTCACGAAGAGCATCGCGGCGCGCAGTTCAGCGCGATCGATGGCGCGCTGTTATCGTGCACAGCCTGCCACAATGATCGCAACCCAAATAGGTACGAGGGCAAACGCGTCGGCACTCCCCACGGCGGCACCTTCGGTTATCCGGTGCTTGATCGGCATTGGAAATGGAAAGGTCTCGACGCTGATGAGATCGAGTTGAGAAAGGCCGCGCTAAAACTCGAGCGTTTGCCGGGCGACACCGAAGATCAATGGCGCAGCAAGCAATTTCACGCGGTGCACTTATATCGAGTTCGCGCCATCAATGGTCTTGCGGGAAACAAGGAAGGCGAGCTGAGTTGTTCGAGCTGTCACGTCACGCGCGATCCGATTGATCTGACCACGCCGCGGACAACGTGCGCGAAATGTCATAATGGCCAACCCGATGCCCGCGCCGGTCATCAGGTGATTGCGGCCGACAAACCCAACTGCACCTCATGTCACGTTCAACATCCGAAGGACCAGCGGCACTGGAATCCGAGTTTGCTGACGGAGAAAAGTCCCTCTCCCTCTGGGAGAGGGTTAGGGTGAGGGATTAGCGCTGAAGAATTAAAAAATGATTTTGTAATTGTTTTGGCCGGCGCTTACGCCCTCTCCCCAGCCCTCGAGTGAGAGGGAGAAACCGGTACTCCGAACAAATCACTTCGCAGTGTGACACTTATTACAGCCCTTGGGATCGGAGCCGGAAATTTTTGTGGCTAAATCCGGTCTCGCTTTAAGAGCCGCATCATGACATGCAAAGCAGTTGGTATGGTAAGCAACTTCGTTGTCCACTTTTACCTGCTTGCCATCTCTGGTAATCACGGGCAGTGGTTTGCTGTCGTCTCCGGCCTGGAGGTGGCAGGTGCGGCAGGCTTTAACGGGACCAGCAGCCGCGTCATTCAGCACGGCCGCCGTGAGAACGACACTTCGTTCTGAGGTAACGAGCGGCGCCTTCAGATTTTCTTTGGGTTGATCGGTGTGATGGCATTCAATGCAGGTGCCCGGCGCTTTGCCGTCGGGGGTGTAATTCTTTAGCGTGTGGTTTTCATGATCGAAAGCGACCTCGCCCCATTTGTCATCGACGCTGTCTGTCGCGAGCTTGACCTTCTTCGGTTGCTCCTTGCTCTCTTTGGGAATCTGTTGTGAAGCAGTCTTGAGCGACGCGTTGCCAACGATAGTGAGAGCGATAAGACTCAGGACCACGATCAGGAGTTTAGCCGGCTTCATGTTCTGCTCCGTGTTGCTGCTGATCTTATGAACGTGATAGATGGGTTGTCAAACCAAGGTTGCGCCTTAACCTCAGTTTAGGGTTGCAATTGTTTGCGCCCCAGCTTACTAAGAATCGTATCCGGGAGGAGTATGATAGGCACGAAATCCTGGAGGCAGGTGACATCAGATGAGTGGTAACAGAATCATTATTGGCCTATTGCTGCTGTTGCTTCTTTCAGCGGTGATTTTGATTGTACTGGCGTCCTGGTCCCAAGCAACACGGCTGATTTTGTCCCCTTCGCCTGCTTCAACCCCGCAGCCGGCGAACGCCGACGACGCGTTCAAAGAACGAGTCGAAAATTACAGCAAGCGCGTGGACGAATTACAAAAGGTCGCGTCCCTGTTATTGGGTCTCTCCACGATTTATGCGATTGTGCTGGCGGTGAGTGCTTACGCAAGCGTGCAGGCAAACCTGGAGCAAGCCAAGAAGTCAGTCGACCAGGCTGACAAGTCCCTCGCGAGGTTGGAGAAGCTGACAGACAAGTTCGAAACGGACATCAATACCGAGATTGAGAATTTACGTGGTTTAAGAGAGCGCGAAGTCAGGATCCTGCAGGAGGAAGTAAACCGCATTCAGGACCGGATGAACTACGCAACCAGAGTTGCCATTGCAACTATGGTCTCTAATTTTCCACTTGACCAGAAAGTTGTGGAGAGGCTTCAACAGGAATCAATAAAAGGCCTGCTGGAATTACGGCAAGGAAACTATGGCACCGATGAATTTGTGAATCTGCGCCTGGCGCGATTATACCGAGCTTCAAAACAGTTGCCGAGCGCTGAACGGGCCATCACGAGCTTTATTGAGCGGAAGCAGAGGTCAGGCGAGGGAGATGATCGGGTGATTGAGAAGGCCTACTACAACCGAGCTTGTTACCGGAGTCTGCAATGGGCGGCGACTACAGCTGGCCAGAAAGAAAGGGACCGTTTTGCGGCGGGAATCGAGGCAGATCTGCGTGAAGCGATTAGCCTGAGTCAGGAAAATAAGGAGATAGCTAAAGGCGACTCTGACTTTGACGCGGTGAAGAACGAGCCCTGGTTCCAGCAGTTGATTAAGAATTAGGAATGCCGATTGGTCTTTCAATCATAACGCTCTCATGATACGTCATTAGGTTCCTAAGTCAAGCTAATCCGATCCTTTCCTACTTCAGCTTTAAGCCCTGACGCGGAAAGTCTGCCCGGCGTGACAGCGCCGGCAATCCTTGAAATCCAAGTCGCTGCCAAATGAACGCCGGCCGTTATGACAGGTTGCGCAGGTGCTGTTCCCGACCGGAAAGTGCTCCGACGCTCTTGGTGAACTCACTTGCCTGCGCTGCGGCTGGCCGGCAGTGTAGTTATGACAATCATTACACCCAAGCCGCTGCCGGGAGCCGTGCTGTGCGTGACTAAATGCGAGTGAGAAAGCCGCAGATGTAGTTGGCGTGCGCGAGTAGGCTTTCTGAGCATGGCAGACGCCGCACGAGGCGATGTCTCGGCCATTCGATTGTGCGTTCGGAGTGTGACATGAGTAACAACCGTTGTGGGCAGAGAGTCCTGCCGGAATCGACATCGCCGCGCCGCGGCGCAGAGACGAGGCATGACACGCGTTGCAGCCATTCTTAGGGCGCGCGGCGCCCGTCATGTGCTGCGCGTGATCGAACTTCATATTGAAGCTTTCTTTGAATTGATCCGAAAAAGCTTTGAGAGGCGGGTTGTTGCCGTTCACGTCCGAGTGGCAGATCGAACACATCGGAATGTTTGGCGTCGTGAACTGAGACAAGTGACAGCCAGTGCAGTCTTTGTGTCCGGGAAAAGCCGGCCGAGCTGAATTGTCGGTTCGGTGATGACAAGCCGTGCAGGCGATGGATGCGTGCTTTTGACTGGTGTGAAGAAACTTCGAGTAATCGAGATCGTTGCCCTGGGAAAAGACGGAGAAGGAAAAAGCCGAGAAGTAAAAAGGCAAAAGGAAAAAGGCAAAAGAAAGCGCGATGCGCCTTACCACGGATGTGATGTGATCGTTCAAGATCTTACTCAACCAGTTTACCAATCTTGTCTCGGCAATTTTTGCCTTTTTACTTCTTCCTTTTGCATTGCTTATTGCACGGCCGCGTCATGACTCAGTGGCGCGTTCATTTTGCCGACCTCCGAGGTGTGGCAATAAGTGCATGTATTTGTCTTCTTGCGCTGCTCAAACTCTTCTTCAATCGTCGTAACCTTCGGATAGGTCGTCTTCTTGTTGTCCTTGTGACAGGTCGCACAGATGGTAATCGGAACATCGGGCGTCAATCCTCGCAGGCTGCTCGCTCTTGTAATATTGATGTGGCAGGTCGTGCACTCCATCACATGTTCGCCCTTGCCGCCCTCGTGACTGAACTTAACGGAGATTCTTTTTGGCAGATCGTCGGCTGCGAAGGTTCGAGAAGGCTTGTGACATCCGGCGCAGTCGTTGCTCGCCGGCTTCTGATTCTTCCAATGACAGTTAAAACACGCGTCATGCGCATTTGGTCTCGTCTTGAACGTTCCCGCCGGCGGCACGAAAGAGTCCGGCCATCCGGCAATCGGCGGTTTGACCGGGTTCATATTAGTGACGTGACAAATTGAGCAGTTGTTGTAGTCAGCCTTCGGTTTGTCGTCGGTGACTTCAAATCGCGTGAACGAAGCGCGAAGGAACCACACTTCAGCGGCGAAAGCCGAAGCTCGCGCGGATGAATCACGGGGCGGGCGCAGCAAGGCAATCACGTTCTGGTGCTTGTCGTGGGGAAACTCAATGGCGAATTGGCGTTCGTCCTCCGCTTTTGACTGTTGCAGCGAATTGTTCGGCTTGCCAAAGCTGAAGCGCGCATCTTCGCGCGGCGCCGCGCGCAGGTGACAGACGGTACAAATGGCCGGACCCGCGCCGATGAACGCTTGCCTGGTGAAGAATTGCTGACGATGACAACGCACGCAGGCATCGTGAGCGGGAAAATCAGCGACATCGGGGAATTCGCGCTTTGCGGTCCAGACAGTCGGAATTTTGTGACAGGCGCTGCATTCCAGGCTCTTATGCTTTTCGGTTGCATGGAGAAAGTGTGAATACTTATCGGCAGTTCCGCGCGGCGCCTGTTGCTTTACTTGCGGTCTTGCGGTGCGCTTCCGCGAGCGAGTTTGACCAGTCGTCGACCCGACTGCGCAAGCAACGAACATAAGCAAGATAATGATTCGATGAATCACAAAGGTTAGCCTGGTTCCCGGCTGCCCTTAGCCCAGCTAAATCGCTTGAGTTCGGAGTACCGCCTTCAGGCGGCTGCTATTTCTCAGATCTGATTCCGCCTGAAGGCGGTACTCCAAACTAGAAGCGCACTGCTCCAAAATCATTTTGCACAAACGGGCAACGGCCGTTCGACGATCTCGCATTTCACCTTCGGATCGTTTTCGTTCAGGAGGGTGAAAGGCCGCCGCATTGCCGTTGCCAGGTCTACCGCCTTCACTTGTCTCTCGCACGCCCACAGGATGGTTGTTTTCTCAGTTTCGCTGGGTAGCAAATTCGTAATCGTATAAGTGCCCGGCTCGATGTCCGTCAGATACGCCGTCCCTTTTCGGTCGGTCATCACGGACATTGGTTTCATGCGTCGAGCTTGTTCGATTTGCACCAGCAGGGCCTGGAGTGCCTGCTGCTTCTCGTCGTAAAAGCCAGAGCGGAGATCTGGAGGAAGATTATTCGTTAGCCATTGACGCGCAGTCTCAGGAGACTTGAAATCGCGCAAGGCTTGATCGTAAGCGGTCCGAAACTCAGGTACGGCTTCGCTGCCCCTCACATATTTTTCTTCGATCTGCCGGCAGTAAACTGAATCGCAATCGCTTTGCTGGAGCCATTTAATCAAAGGTTCGCTGGCGCCCTTGCTGCGGTAATAACATTCGCGGGTCATCGGCGCCTGCGATTTGATCCTCTCGATCAAACTTTTGTTTTCTTCGAGGCTGCCAATGATCATGAAGAAGCGCTTTCGCGGCAGGTCTTTGGTGACGTCGCCCGACTTGTATCTCACCTTGAGCCGCAGCACGCCGCGCGCGGGAGGTTCGGGTTGCTGCGTGTGAGCGATGAAGGAAAAGGCAAAAGGAAAAAGTAAAAAGGCAAAAAGAAGAACTGCTCGGTTAATGATGAATCTCATCTCTATTGCTGAACGTCTAAGTGTGCTAACGGCTGACCTCGCTAACGGCTGATTCGCTTAACATCTGACTTCACTAACGGATAACTTCACTAACGGATGACTTCACTTAACGGCCAACTTTTATTAGAGCGCTGGTATTTACTTTTGCCTTCATAGATTTGGGCTGCGTGGAAATTTAACGAATGGCAGTCGCACGCCCCGTACCAGGAATTGATCGGAACGAATATTGGCGGCAGGGGTGAATCCGACGCTGCCGCCGGCCGCGATATAGTCGTCCTGATCGATACCGTCGCCGCTGATTCCGATTGCGCCAATCAACTCACCATTGCGATACAGCGGAATGCTGCCCGCAAAAATTTGCAAACCGTTCGGCAGGTTCGGCAGAGAGGTACACGGGAGCATACTTCCCGTCAGGTCTCCCTGTAAGTTTGCTTTTATCAAATCCAGTTGCAGGCCAACATTGAAAACGCTCCATTGATCGATTGCCGGACTGAAGGGCCCGGGCGCGGTGTTGTTAATTCCATCAGGGAAGAATGGCCGATGGAGAAAACCAATCGCCCGGTCGCTGTAGGCAATTGCGCCGTTAAGCTGCAATCCATCGGCAGCAGCACGGCTGACATATGATCCAAACCCCGCCGCGTTCAATAATGCGCCGGCGTTCGCGCGCGAAAAGAATGCCGCGGTGCGGGCCTTCTGGACCGCGACATCGAATCCGAAAACCGGGGCGTCTGACTGCCGGAAAATTCCCAGCACCACGCCGTTCGGATCAACCACCGCGATGGTAACCCGAGCATTGCTGCCCAGCGGTTGGCGAATTGCCGCGCGAGTAATGTTCGCCTGCTGCGCGCCGTGCGAAATGATGGTATTCACATCCGACGCGGTAAGCGAGTTGGCGGTGATCGTCGGGCTGCCGGCAAAGGGAAAGAATCGCGTGTCGACTTCGCCGGCGATTCCACCCACCACGGCCGGCGTAAATTGAGAAGGCTGGGCGCCACGAACGGGAAACATCGGATCCACCCCGCCCGGCAAACTGCCAAAGGGAATCGTCGGCGGGCTAGGCGCGTTCGTAACATTCAAGTAAGCGAGACGAATGCCATCGACCAGAATATTGTCGCCGCGAACCAACGAAGGAGCTTCAAATCCTCTGCCGCCTGATACTGCGATCACCTCTTCAAACGGTTGATCGAAATCCGACGGGTCACGATCAACTGTGTAGACGCCGTCGCCTTCAATTCCGATACCTCCGACTGCTTCGCCGTTCTTGTAAATTGGAACACTGCCGGGATCGCCGCTGAGGCCGAGCGGCAGCCCGGGAATCTTTATGTCTGAACATGGCAGAGATGAAAACTGCACTCCGTAAAGCGGCCCGCCGGGTTGGAAATCGACGCCCGGAGGGAAGTGCTCCTGAATGATAAAGCTGGCCGTGCGCGAAGTGAACGCATTGCCTCGGGTGCTGAAAATCGACGCCGTGGCTGCTTTTGAGATCGCCGCGAATTTTGACGGAACTACGGTGCCGTCGAAACCAATCGGCACAAAGCCGGTAATCGGGTTAGGTATTTGCACCGGCCCGGGACCGCCGCCGCGAAATTGGGTCGTTGCCGGCGCCCCTGTCATCGTGAAAACACCCAGCACATTTGCCTCTCGATCAGTGACTGCGACAGTGACCGGATGATTCAGCGCGGCGGCCGCAGACACTGCCTGGGCGATGATGGTCTGAACTTCGCCCGAGGTCAGCGTCCCGGCGAGATTCGTGCTCTGCGGAGGCTGCGGATTCGGTGTCCCGGGAGTTGGAACTGCGCCAGGATCGTCGGCCGGTCCATCTCCGACATGGCCAATTCCCACGCGGACGCGATTGCTCGAGACACCATGATAGGTAATCCCGACCAGCACGTCGCCGGCATCGCCCATCTGATTATCGAGACAAACGATCACCGCAGTCATCCATTGCTGGTCCGGAACGGGACCAACGTATTCCACGCCAAGCGAATAGATCGCGTGCGTCCCGCTCTCTGCGTTCACACTGACAGCCGCCGCTGTCTCATTTGATTGTAAAGTGAGGTTCATCGCAAACAGTGTGACCCGCGTGCGATTGTCGTTCCCCCACGTCACGGGCGATGTGAGCGCGAAGGGCTCGCGCGTTTGGGTCACCGACTCGACCGCGATCGCGCGGGTCGAAGTTTCCTGACTGACGAGGATTGGGGCGTTGCTTTGAGCGATCGTTCTTTGTAGCGGACGCGATCCTTCCAGCATGAGCATCGCGCCGATTAATAGGATCGGGAAGAACCGCGCAGCGGGGTATAGCACCTGCCTGGCTGTTCCGGTTTGCGATCGACGCCAAGTGGACATTGCAGACTGTCTAGCGATCCCTTGGCAATCTATCACTAATCGTCGCGGAGTCAATAGCGTTTTATTCCGCCAGGATAAAGAGAAATTTTCATTGATAGCCTGCGGTTCGTGTGCTACAAAACCGTGCGAACAAAGCTGCAAGTCGAATTCGTGTTCAGGACCCAGGGCGTTGCCCGGGGCTCGAATTAGCGAGCGCTTACGGCGCAATTAACCATAACCGGCGACGAATCTATCCAATGAACCCGCAGCTCTCGCTTACTCGCGCGCTGATCGCAATCGCAACAAGCGCCCTTTTTATCATCATGGGATTCCCGGAGCACGCCGCCGCTCAGCAACGTGGCGGGATTACCGGTGTCGTCAAGGGAACTGCCGCGGGCGTCGTGGTGGTCGCGACTAATCAGGTTACCAGCAAAGTAACCCGCGCGCGCGCGGGCGCGGATGGACACTACTCGCTAAAGCTTCCCGCCGGGGCTTATCGAATCAGTGTGGAACTACCGTACGTTCCAAGGTTCGATAAGACGAAGAGCTATGGCGAGCACGTGATCTTTCGTGACGATGCCCTGGAGAATGTGATCGTCAGCGAGGGCAAAATTGTCGCCATCGATTTTGAAGTTGAAAAGAAAGAATTGAAGGCGCCCGAGAACCTGGCGCGGCGTAAGCCATTGGGAGGCGCCGGAAACACGAGCGTTCCATCGCAACCACAGAAGCAACCAGATCGCCGCGAAGTGCGCGATCGCTGGCGCATCGGTTTTCCTGAATACGATCGTTACGGCGATAAAGGCGCGCGCGGTCGCGACATCGCTTTCACCAGGGGCCACTGGTACGACCCTTATCATCAAAGCAAAATAAAAGGCGACTACCCGATCATCGGCAATAAAGTCTTTATGATCTTGTCGGCAGTGGATACCAGCAGTATTGAGCTGCGGCGTTCACCAACACCTTCAGATGTCAGCAGCGTAAGTCCGGGAAGCACGGCCTTTTTCGGCCGCGGCGAAGCGCTGGCCATCAATCACACAATGCAGTTTACTCTTGAACTGTTTCACGGTGATTCGACTTACAAACCGCGCGACTGGGCAATCAAGATTTCGCCGACGTTCAGCCTGCCTAATTATGTGAATGCGCGTGAGAATGGCGTTATCAACATAGACGTCCGGCGCGGCACCAATCGCACCGATAGGCAGGTTTCATTGGAAGAAGCATTCGCTGAAGTAAAACTCGCGGACGTGAACGCCAATTTTGATTTCATTTCGGTGCGCGCGGGCATTCAGCCCTTTGTCTCGGATTTTCGCGGTTTTATTTACTCAGACAATAACCTTGGCGCGCGGGTCTTCGGGAGTTTCAGCAACAATCGCTATCAGTACAACTTTGCCTATTTCAACCAGCTCGAGAAAGACACAAACAGCGGCTTGAACAGATTCGATCGCCGCCATCAAAACGTTTACATCGCCAATATCTTTCGCCAGGACTTTATTAAGAAGGGTTACACAATTCAGACCAGCGCGCTTTACAACGACGACCCGCGCAGCCGCAAATTTGATCGCAATGGATTCCTGGTGCGGCCTGCGTTAATCGGCGATGTGCGCCCGCATTCGATCAAGGTTGGTTATCTTGGCATTAACGGCGACGGCCACCTGGGACGGCTGAATCTGACGAACTCGTATTACTACGCGTTCGGTCGCGACGATCGCAACGAAATCGCCGGGCGCCCGGTCCATATCAGTTCGCAAATGGCCGCGGTCGAGGCGTCCGTCGATCGTGATTACTTTCGTTTTCGCGGATCATTTTTCTGGGCGCAGGGCGACAAGAATCCGACAGACAGCCAGGGGAATGGGTTCGACGCAATCTTTGACGATCCCAATTTTGTCGGCGGCCAGTTCTCGTTTTGGAACCGCAGCGGCATTCGTTTGACGCAAACCGGAGTTGGCCTGGTACAGCCCAACAGCATTTTGCCGTCTTTGCGCAGCAGCAAGATCGAGGGCCAGGCCAACTTCGTCAACCCCGGAATTTTTATTTACAACGCCGGCGTTGATGTCGAAGTCACCCAGCGAATTAAGGCAATTTTCAACGCCAACTATCTTCGCTTTCATCGGACGGAATCGCTGGAATACATTTTGTTTCAGCCGCACATCCGCCATGAAATTGGTTGGGACTACAGTCTGGGAGTCGCTTATCGTCCTTTTCTGATTAACAACGTGACGATGACCTTTGGCGCCTCGACATTGAAGACGGGACGAGGGTTTCGAGATATTTTCACCGACAGTTCGCGCAACTGTCCGATTCCCGATTTCTGCGGGCCTAACGACTTGACGGTGAATCCAAGCAAGCCATTGTTTTCGTTATTTGCGCAGGTGAAGTTTGTATTTTGAAAAAAGATCTCAATTCGTTTAGAGGCGGGCTACCGCCCGCCATTGTTTGCAAAAACATAGGTGGTCGTTTAGAGGCGGGCTACCGCCCGCCATTGTTTGCAAAAACATAGGTGGTCGTTTAGAGGCGGGCTACCGCCCGCCATACGTGAGAAATGAAGCTGTTTAAGTCAAATGAGCCGAATACGTTTCATTATGTGACTCTGGTTACATATAACCGCGTGTGCGTTTTTCGTAGCGACGAGGCCTGCAGGATTTTCACGGAAGTTTTGGCCGAAGTTCGTGAAAAGTTTCCTTACAAGCTAATCGGCTATGTGCTGATGCCGGATCACGTTCACGCAATCATAAACAATAGGACCAGCACTATCAGCGAATGGCTACACCGCGTGCGAGGAAATGCTGCCCGGAAGATCCCGATGTGGTTGCGTGAAGAACAGCACTTGACGTCACTTAAGAAACTTGAGCTGTCGAATCCACAGAAACGACATCACACACATGCACTCTGGCAAAAGGATCCGTCAGTGATTGATCTCTGGAGCCCGAAATTCGTCAGACAGAAGTTGAACTATTTGCACTTAAATCCTGTGAGGGCGGGTTTATGCGAACATCCCGCCGACTGGAAGTGGTCGAGTTATCGAGCGTATTTGCCGCACGCAGCGGGCGATGTTCCAATTGAAGTCGATTGGCAGGCATATTGGAAAGAAGACGAACTCGTGGCAAAGGCGGGCGGGCAGTAGCCCGCCTCTAAACAACGATTGGACTCTCTTGGTGAAAGATCGAAAGACAAATCGAATCGCCCTTCCAATTCTTGTCCCTCTCATGCTTTCTTTGGCCATGTTTGTTGTCGGACGCTCGCTGTCGATTAAATTGGCGGGCGATAGCCCGCCTCTAAACGATGCCAATTACGTAAATAATTCTCCCGAAACCGCTGAAGGCTGTCTCAAATGTCACGATCAGATCGAACCGATGCACCGGTTCGGCCCGACGGCAACACTCGATAAGCTCGACAACGGGAAGGACGCGCTCGGGCTGACCTGCACGGCTTGCCATGGCGGCAATCCCGCCGCCACAGAAAAAGAAACCGCGCATGTGCGGCCACGTTTTCCGCGGGAATGGATGCGCGATGGAAAGTTTCGAGTTCCGGAGCGCTCGGGTACCTTACTGGAACGCGAAAGTCTTGAATTTGTGCGCTTCATAAATCCCGGTGACTTGCGGGTCACGCGACAAACCTGTGGCAGTTCTGATTGTCATAGCGCGGAAACTGCCGCCGTCTCGCGCAGCATGATGACGCATGGCGCAATGCTTTGGGGCGCCGCGCTATACAACAACGGCGGCTTTCCGATTAAGGACTCAAACTTCGGCGAAAGCTACAGCGAAAACGGAGCGCCGCAAAGTCTGATCCAGACTCCTCAGCCGACCACGGAGCAGACTCGACTGAAAGGCATTTTGGCGTTTCTCGATCCTCTACCGCGTTGGGAAATTTCACAACCGGGAAACACTTTGCGAGTCTTCGAGCGAGGAGGGAAGCGACGTCTGGAAACCGGCCTACCCGACAAGGACGAAGACCCGGGCAAGCCGGACAAGGGATTGAGTGCCCGTGGTTTTGGTACCGCCCAGCGCACTGATCCGGTCTATCTCGGATTGCAGAAGACCCGCCTGCTTGATCCGACGCTTAATTTCTTCGGCACAAATGATCACCCGGGCGATTATCGTTCATCGGGATGCCCGGCGTGTCATGTTCCTTATGCTAATGATCGCGATCCGAAGCACTCTGCTTTTTACAGCTCGGCAGGCAATCTCGGCATGTCGCAAAGCGCCGACCCCAACATTCCGAAAAATGAATCAGGCCATCCGATCAAGCATCAACTCACGAGCCGCATTCCAACTTCGCAATGCATGATCTGTCACATGCATCCCGGCGAAAATATGGTGGCGTCGTATCTCGGTTTGATCTGGTGGGACAACGAGACGGACAGCGACAAGATGTACCCTGCGGATCAACATAATCCGACGCAGAGCGAAGAGCAGAGAAAACTCGACAGCAATCCCGAAGCCTCGAGCCTGCGCGGCTTGTGGTCCGAATCTGAATTTCTGAATCAGACCGGCACTCCACAATTCAACAATCAGCTCAAGCGCACTCAGTTTGCCGATTTCCACGGTCATGGCTGGATGTTTCGCCAGGTGTTCAAGCGGGATCGGGAAGGGAATCTGCTGAATGGCAGAAACGAGATTGTGTCGCCTGACGATCCCGATCGATTCAGGAAAGCTGTTCATCTGAATGACATTCATCTCGAGAAAGGGATGCACTGCGTCGATTGTCATTTTCGTCAGGACGCGCATGGCAACGGAATCCTTTACAACGAACCGCGCGCCGCAATCGAGATTGGCTGTATCGATTGTCATGGGACGATTCGGGCGCGAGCGACACTGTCGACTTCGGGCTTCGCCGCCGGCGCCGGTGTTAAAGACGGGAAGTACACTGAAGGCCCGAAGCGACCGCTGGCCAATATCCGGTTCCGCAATCCGGACGGCGGAAAGGTCGCACTGTTCCAGGTCATCAGGAATGAATCAAAGAAGAAGGATGAGAACGGTAACGAGATCGCTTTGAAGGCCGGTGACATCATTCAGAATTCAATGGTCGTGCCCGGCCGCTGGTGGCGCGTCAAGCAAACCATCGACACCATCAATCCCAACGCGCCGCACCCTGAGGATTACAGCGTGAAATCGCGCTATGCGAAGACCATGCGGACGGACAACGCGACCTGGGGTGACGTGCCGGGCGACGATAGGCTTCTGGCGCATCGCGATTCCAACATGACTTGCTTTTCGTGTCACTCATCGTGGATGACCAGTTGTTTTGGCTGTCATCTTTCAATGCAGGCGAATCGCAAGATGCCCAATCGGCATAATGAAGGCGGAGAAACGCGGAATTACACGAGCTACAATTATCAGGTCCTGCGGGACGACGTCTTCATGCTTGGTCGTGACGGCACAGTCACGGGAAACAGGGTTGCGCCGGTGCGTTCATCGAGTGCTGTTCTTGTCAGTTCACAAAACCAAAATCGCGAGTGGATTTATTCTCAGCAACAGACCGTTTCTGCCGAAGGTTACTCGGGCCAGACTTTCAATACGCATGTGCCGCACACGGTGCGCGCCACGGAAACAAAGGGCTGCAGCGATTGCCACGTCTCAAATAAGAACGACAACAATGCCTGGATGGCGCAGCTGCTCTTACAGGGCACCAACTTCGTTAATTTCGTTGGGCGATATGTTTATGTCGCTTCGGACGATGCGCTCGAAGCGGTGGTCGCGACCGAACGCACTGAACCCCAGGCGGTGATCGGAAGTACTCTGCACAAGATCGCCTATCCCGACAATTATCGGAAGTTCGAGAGCGGCGGGCGCGAGCTGCGCGAAGCTTACGAACACAAGGGCAATCCGAAAGTCCTCCAGGTGCAGTTGCGCGGCGAGTACGCCTACGTCGCCGCGGGCGTGGGCGGTTTGCGCGTTTATGACGTAGCCCAGATCGATCAGAAGGGGTTTTCTGAACGCATTACCACCGCGCCGGTTTCTAAGTTTGGCCAGAAGTTTTATGTGAAGACCAAATACGCCACCGCCGTCGCTGCGCCTTCGACTCTGGCGGTCGATCCAGCGCGTTGGCGCCTGACAACGGACGGCCGGATGGTGGATCCGGAAACGGCGCGACAGATGGGTCCGGATAAATTGCTCAATGAAGAGCAGCCGATACATCCGCTTTACGGCTATCTCTATGTTGTCGATAAGTTCGAAGGTTTGGTGGTAGTTAACGCAGCAACCTTACTCGACGGCGATCCGCTTAATAACTACCTAAAGCGCCAGCTTGATCCGGCGAGGTATGCGAACGGAGCTTTCAATCCTGATGGCGCGCTGACGGGCGCGAACAACATTGTCATTGCCGGCACGCATGCTTATGTGACCACGGACCGCGAATTTGTTGTCGTCGATCTTAACGATCCGCTGAATCCAAAAGTAGACAGCCGGCTCAGCTTCAAACATCCTCGCGCGGTCGCCATCCAATTTCGTTACGGCTTAATCGTCGACGATGATGGATTGAAAGTTCTGGACCTGAGAGATCCCGTGCACGGACGAATCATTCCCGGAGCCCTGGTGCCGCTTGCCGATGCTCGTGACGTTTACGTCGCACGAACCTACGCGTATGTTGCGAACGGCAGGGAAGGGGTTGCGATTGTCGATGTGAAACAGCCGGACAAGCCGCGCCTCGATCAAAACTACAATGCGGAAGGGAAGTTGAATGACACGCGTCAGGTGAAAATCGCGATGACGAATGCGAGTCTGTTCGCGTATGTTGCCGATGGAAAGAACGGCCTGCGCATTTTACAACTGACTTCGCCGGAGACAATGCCGACCTATGCCGGCTTTAGCCCCCGCCCCCAGCCGCAGCTCATCGCTTCGTTCAAAACCAAAGGTGATGCCCTGGCGGTTTCGAAACCGCTTGATCGCGATCGCGCGGTGGACGAAAGCGGAAACCAGATCGCCGTATTTGGCCGCCGCGGCGCGCGCCCGTTCACTCTGGCTGAAATGCAGCGAATGCTGCGCGTCGATGAAGGTCGGGGCGATTTCTTTACCGTGAGCGATGAACCGGCCACCGAGCCTCGCGCTTTGAAGAGCGCGACGGCCAGTGCCACGGCGAGCTCTTATTTGTTCGGGTATGATTTCAAAACATCCATAACAATTGCGGCGGCCGCGCTGTTGGGTGTTGCGCTCGTCTCAGTTGGCTCCGTTAGGAGCCGAATGTTAATTGCGATGCGTCAATTTATCAGAAGAGAATCCGTCACGAGCGAGACCGGGTCTCGCTGACGACGGAAAGTGTTGCGGCGTTGCGCGGCGCAGTAAATATTCCGCGGCTGCGGCGCTCAAAATTGGGAATCATAGTGTAATTAGATCATCAATGCCGCGGTCACTTTGTGCGTAAACCTTTGATTTTCGCTTGAAAGATTTCCTTGCTTGGCTTTACGCGCAAACCGCATTGCAAAATTTTGAGCGCTGCGGTTAGATTGACCGAGCAGCAAAAGGAATCGAAAACTCACTGGAGGTAAGATAAGTGCCGACCGGAACGTGCCCAGAATGCGACGCCGATGTTCATGTGGATACCGATGTGGACAAGGGCGAAACTGTCGAGTGCGAAGAATGTGGAACTCAACTTGAAATTGTCGGACTCGATCCCGTCGAACTTGATATCGTCGAAGAAGAGTCCTATGACGAGGATGAAGACGAGGATGAATACTGAAGAACAGTAGCCAGTAAGCAGAAAGCAGTAAGCAGAAAACAACTCTTCGGGAACTCGCTTTCTGCTTTCTGCTTTTTACCTACTGCTGCCTACTGCCTACTGGCTCTGATATCCCGGCCGGCTTTGCCGTAACGTCATGCCCTGAGGACCCTCAATCCGGATCGTGTGAAACTTGCCGTCGTGTCGCTTATTCTCAGGCGGATAGAATCCAAGCACGTAAGAAGAAACAACCTCCTCGGCGATGGCTCGAAACAGTGGCCCGAGATCTTTCTCGTTGGCATAGACGCTTTTGCCGCCGGTCCTTTCAACCAATCCGCTGACATCCAAAGGCGTCGGCAAAGGCGTCATCTGCGAAGAAGCCAGCATGCGCGTGTACGACGGCATGGTCACAACATAGACGCTGGCGTCCGCGGCATTTGCGCGTTCGATCACCGTTTCAGGCGAGACCACATCGCCGACGGGAAAGCCGTCCGTGATGACGACGACCGCGCGTTTTACCAGTTGATGTTGTCGCGTCAACGGCGCATGTCGCACCAGCATCCGCACGGCGTCATCTACAGCGTCATAAGTATGAGTGGACAAGCCGTTAGGCTCGTGCGCGAGCCGATTGTAGGCGCGTTCCAGTTTCTCTCGATCGTTAGTGAATGATTGAATTGTTTTGACGTGCATTCCGAAGGTCGTGACGGCAAAGACCGCCGGGTGCTCAGCCAGGCGGCGCGAGAATTCGCGCATGGCGTCGGCTACGCGATCGATCTCTTCGGCGGTCATGCTTCCGGAGAGATCAAGCGCAAAGACAATTGCCGCCGGCCGCGGCGCGCCTTCCATTTTTTCGACATTGAAAGAATCAATCGACCTTTCGACTCCGTCTTCGAAGAGTTTGAAATCCTCCTTGCGCAGATTGCGTACGGGTCGCCCGGTGGCGTCCGTTACGGTGACGTCAACCGGAACGAGATCAGTGTCAATCTTGATGACTTCCTGCGGTTCGGTTTGCGTGGGCAGCACGCGACGTGGACGTTGTTTTTGTGTGTCTTGCGCTTGAGCGGCAAGCGACGATAAGAAGATCACCACCAGAAGAAGACCGGAAAGTGAACACCGCCATAAAACTATTAATGGAGTCGGTCCTCGCTTACTCAAAATCGGTGAAACACCTTTCTATATGATTCGGACCTGATCCGATTCCGAAGAAAATTCGGAACATTGCGAACGACTACGTCCGTTGAGATGGTTAGAGTGTTCGTATCCTTTGACAGCGACCACGTTTCCGTATAATCAAAATAATAGAAATCGCTGGTTAAAGATTCGTACTGCGTCACGGTGAATTTCGATACAAGTGAACCATTCACCCAATTCGTTTTCGAGTTCCATTCTTCATTCGTAAAGAGAAGAGAAACTTTCTCCCCGCGGCCATCCGGATAATAGGTGAATTCGCCGACTCTCTCTTTGCGCTTCTTCTCCTCAATTATGCGCCGAACTTTGACGGTGTTGTCGTTTTGCGCGATGACAAGGGTTAAATCGTCCAAATCTTGAAGGTGCTTATACGTGGAGAACTTGCGGTCTACTTTCCAGTTGCCAGAGAAATCGGAAGAGTTAGTGACTACGACGTGGTTAGTCTGAAACAGGTTTAACGAGATTGCTATTAGAATACTCAATACCATCGCAGTAAATCCAACAAATAACAGATCGAGGTTTCCGATATGATTATACGCAGGGGGCAACTGCCACGCTATTTGATGCTTCTCAAACTCCGTCAGGGGCTTGAAACGTTGGACGCTTGCGTCTATAAATGGTTCGCGGTTAACGGCGTCAGGCACGCGCTTCATGATAAATTGAATAAGGCTGATCTCGAATCATCATGAGAATAATCAAATCGACTTTGTTAGCGATACTGTTACTGTTGTTTTCCGCGATCTGTCTCGCCCAGGACAAGAACACTGGCGCCATCAAAGGGAAGGTAAGCGTCGAAAAAGGATCCCCATCAGGCGTTGAGGTGATCGTCCGGCAGGGAGAGCGCGAGGTAACTCGCGCGACCACGGACAAGAAGGGCGAATTCATGATCGCCCGAATTCCGGCCGGCGTGTACGCGGTTTCGTTCCACAAGCCGGGACTGGCCACCGGCTCAATTGACGACCTGGAAGTCAGGGCCGGCAAAACGCGCTCGCTTCACGATTTGCGTTTGGCCGTTGATGAAGGCTCGATTACTTTTATTCGCGGCAGCGTGTTCACCGAAGCTGGGCGCAGTGTCGCCGGCGTGCGCGTTGATTTGGCGAAAGTGCTCGACGGTGACTCGACGAAAAGATTGGATTCGCGGGTTACCGGCGAGACCGGCGAATTCGTGTTTCGCTTACCGCCAGACGCGGCAAAGTACCGCGTGACCTTGAAAGCTAATGGCGCCGAGACGGTGTCGAAAGATGTCGAGGTCGACAGTCCTGCCGTCTATCGCATTGCGCTGACTCTGAAGCCGGCTTCGCCGTAAGCCGAGCTTTTCGGCCTAAATGTCCAACAAACTTCAGTTGTCGTCCAAGGCGATGGACGCCAAGGCTTTTCGGCCTCGAGAGTTGTCCACCACCGGCAAGATTTCACTATTGCTTTCGGTTTGGGCAAACAGTTAGAATCTCCCTGAACGCGACGGCGTTCCTTCTTGCCAGTCCCTCAATCGACCTTTAGTTGAGCCCCGTCCTGCTGCATAAGTGAGGTTGGCCCGTGCCTGAGTTGATTCGTTCCCTGGTGTCTCGAGTACGAGTCTTTGTGAAAGATCGGCGGCGATCGCCCCGGCTTCGCATTCGGCTTGTGTTCTCGCTTTCAATCTGTCCAAACACGAATGGAACCGGATCTCGCAAACGACTCTCAAAACTTGGAGGCCACACTCGAGACATCAGCGCCAACGGCCTGGCGCTAAGCCTGCCGCAAGTTCACCTTGACGGATATCATCTCGCTGCGGAACAGCGCGAACTGCAGTTGAGTCTCGAATTGCCGGATGGACCGGTAGTGATGCGGGTTGTCTGCAAGCGTTATGAACGGCTGGAAGAGTCTGAACTTGGGTGCGGGTATTTGCTCGGCGCGCGTATCGTAGCGATCGATAACGAGGCACGCGATCGCTATTTGAGTTTTATCAAACAGTCTTTGGCAAAGGCCTGATCCGCTTACCTGAAAATCAGCCAGCCAAAAGCCTGCGGCACATGAAAATTTGGTTGTGAAGAGCGCGTCGGTTGCCAGGCGAGATAACCGCGCGCCGGATCTTTGCCGACGCAGCGAAACAGATTTACCCGCCAACGCTCACCGGATTGCGGTTCGTGAATCCAGTGGTTCCAGGGAATGCGCATCGCGATTGTCACGCGATCCTTTTCGATCCTGCCGGCAGCGGTCATGTGTGACTGAAAGTCCCAGTCTGATTCGCGCTTCTCCGGGGTCCAATGGATTGCTACGTCCAGCCATTCGCCCGTGGGCGCGGCTTCAAATTCCAAATAACGTTCGACTACGTTTGGATCGGGCGCGATAAAAATTTCGCAGACATCGCGATCCCAAAGGCCCATCGTCTTCTTGTCAGTTTGCGGATTCGCGCCGACGACCAGAGGTTCGCCCTGATGACAGACGAAGCGCAGGTGCAGGGCCTTTCGCGACCGGAGAATGCGCGCTTCAGCTTGACGTCCGTGCGGCGCCGGGTCGCCCGACCAATATCGGTCGATTCGAACCGGCATCGCTTTATTCCATTCAGGATTAGTCAGGTCAGCAACCTGCAGATCATTCGCCGTGTGCCGGGCCTCAATAATTTGTTCTTCAACTTCCATAGTTAGAAGCGGTTTCGTTGACTGCTAGCCCATGCCCTCGCTGAATGAAAAGCTTGGCCCGCGCGGCCGGTAGGACACCGTCTGGTCCTCTTCGTCTTCAGTCGCCGGCGCGAGGCGCGATGGATCGGAATACTGCAACTTGTAGAGCTTCCAATACAAACCGTGCAGGGCCAGTAGATCCTGATGCGAGCCCTGCTCGCGGATTTCACCATGATGCATGACAATAATTTTGTCGGCGCGCTGTATCGTTGATAAACGATGCGCAACGACCACCGAGGTGCGATTTCTCATCACCCGTTCAATTGCCTGCTGAATCAGTTGCTCAGTCTCGGTGTCGATTGAACTGGTTGCTTCATCGAGAATCAGCAACGCCGGGTCGAAGGCCAGCGCGCGAGCAAACGAAATCAGTTGTTTCTGTCCGACCGACAAACCGGCGCCGCGCTCGCGCACCTCTGCTTTATACGTGTCGGGCAGGCGCTGAATGAACTGGTCGGCGCGCACTTCCGTGGCGGCCCAGCGTATCCGCTCGTCGGAAATGTCCTGGCGTCCGAGACGAATATTGCTTTCGACGGTGCCGCTGAAGAGAAAGATTTCCTGCAAGACGACCGCAAAATTTTCGCGCAGCGATTGCAGGTCCCAATCGCGCACGTCGATACCGTCCAACAGAATGCGTCCGCGTTGAATGTCATAGAAACGCATTAGCAGATTAGTGATTGTGGTCTTGCCGGAACCGGTATGGCCCACAAGAGCCACTGACTGTCCCGGCTCGATCGTGAAGGAAACGTCTTTCAGCACCCAATCCTCGCCCTTGTAGGCGAACCAGACGTTTTGAAATTCGATCCGGCCCTGGGCGCGCTCTTTACGCAGCGGCCGGGCAGGCGTGGTAATTGCGACCGGCTCATCCAGGGCCTTGAAGATGCGATGCGAAGCAACGACCGCACCTTGCAGCACGTTGTACTTATCTGAGATGTCGCGAATCGGCTGGAACAAAAATCCCGAGTATTGAATGAACGCGAACCAAGCGCCCAGGGAAAGCGCGTGCTGCATAACGCGGTACCCGCCATACCAGATAATTAAGGCAATACCGACGGCGCCAATCAGGTCAACCAAAGGAAAAAATACCGCGTAATAAAAGATAGTATCGATGTTCGCTTTGCGATGTTCGTCGTTGATTTCGGCAAAACGGCGCAGCGATTTTGCTTCGGCATTGAAAATCTGGACTGTTTGCGCGCCCGAGAAGTGCTCCTGCAAAAACGCAAAGATGCGGGCGATGCGCGTGCGCACCAGGTCGTAACCGCGGCGGGCCCCCTTGCGGAACCAGGTCGTCGCCGCGAAAAGCAGCGGCACCGTCAACAGGGTGATGAGCGTCAACCGGACGTCCATCCAAACCATCATGAAAATGATCGCGGCGATCATCACCAGGTCACCGAGCAAATCCGTAACTCCGGAGGTAAACAATTCGTTGAGCGCGTCAACGTCGGCAGTCAGGCGCGTCATGATGCGACCGACCGGGTTGCGGTCATAGTAGGCGACTTCCTGATGTTGCAACTTGTCATAAAGTTCGCGCCGCAAATCGAACATGACGTACTGGCCGATGCTGTTCAGCATTACCGCCTGAAAGTAGGAGAAGATGAACCGCAGGAGGTTAGCCGCAACATAGAGCAATGCAAACAGCGTGAGCCCTTCCGTCTTGCGTGGAAGGATGTACCAATCGATTGCGTATTGAGTGAACTTTGGCGGCAGCACGCCGAGCAGATTAAGCGCCAGCGTGAAGCCCAGCGCCGGGACGAGCAGCCTGAGATACGGTTTCAGATAGCGCAACAATCGGCGCGCCACCTGAAAGTCATACGTCTTGCCGATGGCTTCCTCTTCGTGAAATTGTTTGACTGATGTGGACACGATAGAAAGTTTCAGATTTCAAATGGTTCAAATCAGTTCGTCAAAACTGCTTGTACGACGCGGCAATCAAATTCTTCTTCAACGGAAAATGCAACAGCATTCCCAAACCCGCGACGCTGAAACCCACGATGTAATACTTTGAACCCGTCAGAAAATGATCCATCAAGCCTAATAGCGCTGGGACTTCGGAAAGTGCGAGTGAGATCACATACCCAAACTGAACCAGATCGAGTCTCTGCTCCTCGACCGATCGATCGAGCATCTTTTGTTTGATCAGGAATGAAAGCGCCACCGGCACGAGGCCGAGTGTGTTCAGGGCCAAACTAAGCTTCAGATTCGGATTTACTTCCACCGTCGTTAGCTGAACGAAGATCAGGTACATCAGAACTGACATCGACAGGGCAAACCAGAGAATCAACATGGTTCGATAACGAGCATCGAGATTTGTTTGGATTGGGTCAGTTTGCATCGCCTCTCCTGCCTTGCACCCTCCCTGACGGTCGGGTTTCTGCCGCTGCTTACTGCTTACCGCTTACCGCCTTCTGCTTTACGTGGCTGCCAATTCTTCTTCCAGCAGCTGCCGCTCATAAAGCTCGGCATACTCACCGCCAAGGGCCAGTAGCTCCTCATGCGTTCCCCGCTCGATGATCCGTCCTTCGTCAAGTACGCAAATCAAATCGGCTTCACGCACGGTTGATATCCGGTGCGACACAATAATGCTGGTGCGATCGCGCATAATACCGCGAAGCTGGCCGAGAATTTTCTCTTCCGTGAATGTATCGACGGAAGAGAGGGCATCATCAAGAATCAGGATCTTTGGCTCTCGCAAGACGGCCCGCGCAATGGCCGTGCGCTGTTTCTGTCCGCCCGAAAGCGTGATCCCGCGTTCGCCAACCAGCGTGTCGAATCCGTCCGGGAAATCTCTGACATCGTCGCCCAGCCCGGCGATTTCCGCCGCCCATTCGATTTGAGCGCGATCGGCCTTGTCGACACCGAACGCGATATTCTTCGCCAGGGTGTTGCTGAACAGAAAAGTTTCCTGCGGCACGTATCCAATAGCGCCACGCAATTGAGCGAGGGGATAATCCGCGATCGGCACCCCGTCAATGAACAAGCGGTTCGCCGGCGCTTCGGTCAAACGCGGAATCAAGTTAGCCAACGTGGATTTTCCGCTTCCAGTACGGCCGACGAAAGCGACCGTCTGTCCGGCCTCGATAGTCAGATCGATGTTCAGCAAGACCGGATCGCCCGCCGGATGATAGGTAAAAATCAGATCGCGGAACTCGATTCGCCCGGTAATCGGGGGCTGCGACTTTACGTCAGGGGCATCGACGATTGCCGGGCTAATTGCCGTGATGGCCTGCATGCGCTTCCAGCTCGCCATGCCGCGCTGATAGAGATTGACCACGTAACCGAGCGCAATCAGCGGCCAAATCAAGTGGCCCAGGTACATGTTGAATTCGGTAAACTGCCCGACAGTCATTTCGCCGCGCACTGCCAGCGGCACCCCGACCCAGATGATCAGAACAGAGCCAAAGCCGATCAAAAATGTCATCAAAGGCCGCATCACCGCGTCGACGCGCACAAGTCCCAGGTTCTTTTGCGCATATTCCCAGTTGAGATTATTGAAGGCTTCGATCTCGGCGTTCTCCTGAGCATAGGCGCGCACGACGCGCACTCCGGTGAAGTTTTCCTGGGCGCGGGCTGTGATTTGGGCAAAGAAGTCCTGGATTTTTTCGAAACGCACGTGAACTTGCTGGCCGAAAAACTTCACCGTGAGCGAAACCAACGGCATCGTGACAAACAGGAGCAGGGAAAGCTTCCAATTGATCACAAAAATTATCGGCAGCACGACGATCACAACGAACACCGTTTGCAACGTGTACATGATCATCGGCCCCGCCAGTTGGCGGACAGCGGAAAGATCATTCGTGGCGCGGGCCATCAGGTCGCCGACCCGATGCTCCAAAAAAAAAGAAAGGGGCTGATCGACGAGGTGGGCATAAAAATCCTGACGCAGGTCGTACTCGACGTGCCGCGACATGCCGATAAGGATCCGCCGTTGCAAAAAGAGAAAGGTGCCGCTGATCAGACTAGCAACCAGGACCTTCATCGCAGCGATGGTCAAAAGCGACCAGCTGACGCCATTCCCGCGGATTTGATCGAAGGCGCCGCCCACGATTAGCGGAATCGTCACCTTGGAAATGACGCCGGCCAGGATGCAGAAAATCCCGACGGTTAACGAGAACTTATAGGGGCGAAAATATCGCACCAGTTTGCGGATATCATCCATGAATAAAGACAGAGTGCGGTTTTCGAAAACGGCTGATTTAAAAACCAGAAAAACTCTGAATCTAAAATTCTAAGTGAGATCGATCAGAGTGGCAAAGTGACGAGGATCAAGATCGTGCCGGGAACTCGGACTTATTGGAGCTTGATATAGGTCGTGACGGCCGTGGCTATCAAGACGCCAGCGTTGTTGGTGACATCGATCGATAGGACGAAAAGGCGCCGTCCGGCTCTGACGATTCGGGCAGTTGCCGTCAAGCGCCCTTCAGTCACCGGGCGCAGGTAATGGATCGTAAGGTCGGTGGTGGTGACGCGCTCATCAGGGGCGAGGCGCGTGACAACTGCAAACGCAGAAGCCGTATCAATCAGAGAAGCAATGGCGCCACCGTGGATCACACCCTGGTTTTGCTTAAGCTCAGCGCGAGTATCCAAATGGATCGAGGCCTGATCATATCTAATCTCGCCGAGTTCAAGACCAAGGAACCTGGCGTAAGGAACGGAAGCGAGGGCCTGGCGCGCGCGCGCAATCCGGGTTTCATCGAGGTTATGATCGCTCATGCGCGATAGCTTGAATCGGTTGGTTCCACAATGACTGCAGTCCCGTAAGCCAAAACCTCGGTCACGCCCGTTGAAATCTCAGTCGTATCGTAGCGGACGCCCACGATCGCGTTTGCCCCAATCTCTGAAGCGTGTTGGATCATAATCTCAAACGCATCGCGCCGCGTTTCCTCGCACATCTTCGTCCACAACGTGATATTGCCGCCGACAATCGTTTGCAAAGTCGCCCCAATGGTCGCGAAAACGTTTCTGGAGCGAACGACGATTCCGCGCACCACGCCAAGAGTTTGAGTTACCCGGAAATTCGGCAACTCAAATGCGGTAGTAGCCATCTGGTGTGAAACTGAATAGCGTCTCGGGCTGACTTCATATGGAGTTCGTTGGGCCATGGGGTCGATGTTCATCGTTTTGTCTTCCTCTGTTTGCCTTTGGTGCTTCGTTTCTCGGCGGGGCGCCGGCTTGACGGCTTCCACAGATAGATAGCGAGGTCGCATTTGCCACTCGCATCGAATTTCACACCCTCGGCTTCCAGCATCAACTGTTGTTTGTTTGCCGGCAAAACCACCTGGCCGGTTGAGCAGCGTCCTTGCGAATTAATAACGCGATGCCACGGCGTATCGTTGCTGTTGGCGCCATGCATGACAAATCCTACCGTGCGTGGGGTGTAACCTTCGCCCAGCATGTATGCGATCTGGCCGTAAGTCATCACCCGGCCCGCCGGAATGCGGCGGACGTTTCGGTAAACTCGCTCGCGATATTGGGCGTCGGGCCTGGCCTTCTTAATCGGCTTATCCATTTGCTTAGGGTTGGGGCAATTGCCCCAAAGGCGGGCGGTAGTCCGCCTCTAAACATCATAAAGTTCGCAGCACGGCGCGGGCCGGCGCGCCATCGCCTGAGCCGCCCGCGATCTTCAACGGCAGGCATATTAATTCATAGTCGCCCGCCGGCACACCCGTCAGATTCAATCCTTCGACAATGATTATGCTATTCGACAGCAATGCTATGTGCGTCGGATGATTTCCGGAATGAAACTTTTCGATCGAGAGATAATCGTTTCCTACCAGCTTTACTCCGAGTTCGATCAATTTCTGAGCGCCGTCCGACGCAAGATAAGTGAAGTCTTTGCGAAAAGCGCTGCCGGTCCAGAAGCTCGAATTACGCGTGTGAAACAAAACACGTTCGACGCCGGCGAGATCCTGGCTGGCAATAAAATCCGCACTGATAGCCATAACATCGTCAGGCACCCTCACGACGCGCGCGCGTCCGATCAGGACCTCAATCGGCAGAGCATCAATCCGGCGCGCGTCTCGAACAAAATGCGCCGGGGCGTCCACGTGCGTTGCGGTGTGCGCGCCGAAATGCAGGAATGAAACATTTGACGAGTCGCCCTTTTCCAGGGCTTTCCAGGCTTGAATCTCTACGCCCGGATCGCCGTTATAGATCGGAGTACGAGAAGAAATGGGAACGCTGATGTCGTAGTATTTCATAATGTGCCGACCAATATAATCGTAAAAGCCCGTTCAGAGAAGATGAGAAGCCATTCTTCCAGGGTCGTTGCAGGGCCCGGTCGACTGCGGTAGCATCCGGGTACCGGTGCAACCGGTAACACCGCTGCAGCGCTGGCAAATCGTGAAAGAAAAACCTGCGTTACCCCGCATCGCCGCTTCCAGCTATCTCAACACCGCGCCGCTCATTTGGAGTTTTCTTCACGGCTCGAATCGCGGGGCGGTTGATTTGCTTACCGACGAAGCACCGGCTCGTTGCGCTGACATGCTTGCGCGCGGCGAAGTCGAGGCCGCGCTCGTTCCGGTGATCGAATATCAGCGCATCCCGGACGTGTCGATAGTTTCCGATGTGTGTGTAGGTTCGCATTCGGCGGTGCGCAGCGTTGTGTTGGCAAGCAAGACCAATGATCTAAAACAGATTAGGCGTGCCGCGCTGGACGATTCCTCGCGCACGTCAGGCGCGCTGGTCAGGATTATCTTCCGCGAGTTTCTGGGTTTTGAGCCGGACTGGCAAGTCATGCAGCCTGATTTAGCAGCGATGCTCGAGGAGAATGATGCGGCACTGGTGATTGGTGACCCGGCAATGAAAATCCGCCGGACTGAGTTAGCGATTTTCGATTTGGCGACTCTCTGGCATCAACATACCGCGTTGGGATTTGTGTTCGCAATGTGGATGGTTCGCGAAAGAGCTCGCGACCAAGTACGGGCGATCGATTTTTCCGCGGCCCGCGATGAGGGCCTGGCCCAGCTCGATCAGATTGTTACTGAGTACCAGGCGCGCCTCGGCATCAGTCGAACCGAACTTCAATCGTACCTGACTAAGAACATTTCGTTTCAATTGAACGACGAATTGGTCGCCGGCCTCGAACTCTTTTTCACGCTGGCCGGAAAGCACAAACTGACCGATCAGAAACGCGATTTGAAAATGGTTCGTTAATAATCGGATAATGCAGCCGGTCATTAATTGGAAGATGGCAGAAGGACGAGACATTCAACCGATTCTGGATCGCGCACTCGCCGGCGAGAGACTGTGGGCGGTTGACTGCAGCGCGCTGCTCGAGTCTTACGATGTCGCCCGGATCGGCGCTGCGGCTGACGAAATTCGCCGGCGGCGTCATCCTGAAAACATCGTCACCTACATCATCGACCGGAACATCAACTATACGAACGTCTGCAATGTTGTCTGCACGTTCTGCGCTTTTTATCGACGTCCGGGCGCGCCGGACACGTACGTACGCACAATCGATGAAATTTCCGCGAAGATAGACGAGACGATTGCGCTGGGCGGGACCGGAGTGCTGATGCAGGGGGGACTGCATCCCGACTTCGGTATTGAGTGGTATGAAGATCTGTTACGTACGTTGAGTGCCAGATATCCGGGCTTTCAACTCCATTGTTTCTCGCCGCCTGAGATTCATAACATTCATCTCATCTCGGGTCTTGATTACGAAACCATCATGCAGCGTTTGAAAGACGCCGGGCTATATAGCCTGCCGGGTGGCGGCGCGGAAATCCTGGATGACGAAGTACGGAAGCGGGTGGCGACAAAATGCACGACCGACGAATGGCTTGCGGTGATGCGAGCGGTACACCGGGTCGGCCTGCGTTCAAGCGCGACGATGATGTTCGGCATTGGTGATCGGATTGAGCATCGGGTGCGGCACCTCCAGCGCATTAGAGATTTGCAGGATGAAACTGGCGGCTTTTTCGCGTTTATTCCGTGGACATTTCAACGCGAGAACACCGCACTCGGCCGGAAAATCAAGGATGAACCAACCGGAATTGATTACCTGAAGATGCTTTCAGTGTCGCGTCTGTACCTCGACAACATCGAAAACTTTCAATCTTCGTGGCTGACGCAGGGACTCCGTCTGGGGCAGGTGGCGTTGCGCTTCGGCGCGAACGACATGGGCTCGATTATGATTGAAGAGAATGTAGTGTCAGCGGCGGGTGCGCATAATCGGGCTGACGAAAAGACTCTCCGTTACTTGATCACGGAAGCCGGATTCATTCCTCAGCAGCGCGACATACTTTACCAACCCGTCAATCGCGAACAGCCGCGCGAAACAACCCTACCCGTCATTTCTCAAGCCGTTGCGGCCCTAAGCTGACCTGGTTTTTTCCTGGGAAATCCTCGAGCTGTCGGAATCAGCCGGAGTTTTCTTTTCCTGCCGCGCTTGAGGAATTCGCTCGGGCACCTCAACCATCAGCGGCTCAAACTTCGAAGCGTTAACGAGCAGGCCGGTGCCTTCGGCAGTCGGTCGGACTTTGGCAATCAGCACGCGACTGATGCGGCGGGGGATCATCATCGGAGCAATCAGCACGATCGAATCGATTAGCTCGGTCACATCGCCGCCGCCGCGCCAGTGTTCGCGCACAATACGATCGTCGGTGCGATTGATCAGGCGCGTCAATGTCAGACCAATCAAAAACAGATCATCAATTTGGCCAACGAAAGGAATCATGTCCGGGATAAAGTCGAAAGGGATTATCGCGTAAATGATCGCGGCCGCGAACAACGCCCGCTCTGTTCGCGGGACGCGCGAATCGACCATCAGACGGGCGCAAAGGGCGATCATGTTCGGCATGAACATGAGCAGGTTCTTCATGCGACTTTTCAGTTGTCTTTTTCCCATTTATTAGGCCACCTCTTTTCCTTAACCCGACGTCGTCATCCCTCGGCGGGTTCCGCTTCTTCCGCGCCCGGCTTCTTAATGCCAAACTTTTCCAGACGATATTGCAGCGTGCGGAAAGTCATGCCCAAAAGCTTTGCGGCTTTCGTGATGTTGTAATCCGTCTGGTCCATCGCCTGCAGGATCAGGTTTTTCTCAACCTCCTCGAATGAAATGCCTTCCGGGGGTAATTTGAAAGCGCCTGCAGACGTACCCTTTACTTCCTGCTGCACTTCGCTCGGGAGGTCGTCCGGCGTGATCATGTCACCTTCGCAAAGCAGGATGGCCCGCTCGATCGCCGATTCGAGTTGGCGGACGTTTCCCGGCCAACCATAATCGTTCATCATCCGTTTCGTCTCGGGCGTCAGCCCGCGCACCAGCCGGGAGGTGTTCTTGGTGTGCTTCTTGAGAAAATAATCGATCAAAACAGCAATGTCTTCGCGGCGCTCGCGCAGCGGCGGCACGTCGATCGACAAAACGTTGATGCGATAGTAGAGGTCGTCACGGAAACGCCCGTCGGCAACCATCGCGCGCAGGTCGCGATTTGTGGCAGCCACCACGCGTACGTCGACAGACAGTTCGTGCGTGCCGCCGACGCGGCGAATCTTGCGTTCCTGCAACGCGCGCAAGATCTTCGCTTGCATGCCTACATCAAGCTCCGCTATCTCATCCAGAAATAAAGTGCCCTTGTCGGCGACCTCGAATAGTCCTTTCTTTTCCGCGTGGGCGCCGGTGAACGATCCTTTTTCGTGGCCGAATAGTTCCGACTCGAGCAGGTTCTCGTTGATCGCCGCGCAGTTAACGGCCTGAAACATTTCCGAAGAGCGCGGCGATTGATTGTGGATGGCGCGGGCGATCAATTCCTTGCCCGTGCCGGACTCGCCGCGAATCAGGACCGTCGAACTCGAGCGTGCAACTTTCAGGATCATCTTCTTCACGGCTTCCATCTTTGGCGAGGCCGAGATGATCTCGACGTCGATCTTGTCCAGTGTTCCCAGGGCCCGCTTGATCGTCTCGAGCAGCGCTTCCTGATCGAAAGGCTTTAGCAGGTAATCGAACGCGCCGCGCCGCAATGCTTCCTTGGCTGAATCAATCGAACCGTGGGCTGTCAACAGAATCACGATGATCGACGAATCATGCTCCAGCAGGTGCTGAAGCAGTTCAATCCCGTCCATGCCGGTCATCTTTAAATCGGTCAGTGCCAAATCGAAATTGCGCTCTTTGGCGAACTTTAGCGCGGCTTCGCCTGAGGCAGCCGAAGTTACATCGTATCCGGCGGTCGTCAGGATCTCCTGCAGGATGTCGCGTTGTGGTTTCTCGTCATCGACGACGAGTATGGTTTTTCTTGGCATAGAGTATTTTCAAACGCGGCGGGCCGGGGCCCGCTGCTAAACAGCAATTACCGGGTTCGCCGGCAACGTGATCGTAAATGTCGTGCCTTCGCCGACTTTCGATTTTACTGAAATCGTGCCCCCGTGATCGTCAATGACCTTTCTGACGATCGCCAGCCCCAAACCCGTGCCCGTTTCTTTCGTTGAATAATATGGCTCGAATATCTTAGCAATGTCTTCCGGAGCAATTCCCCGGCCAGTATCGCTGATTTCAATTCGCGCCCGCGATTCATCGTCTTTGGTTAAAACAACCGAGAGAGCGCCCGGACGGCCATCGATCGCCTGCACTGCGTTAATAATAAGATTTGTAAGTGCCGATCGAAGCGCCTCGGCATCGGCCATGACGGCTGGAACTTCGCCACGCTGGTCAATGTTTGTTTTGATTCCGCTCTCGATGGTTTGGGCCTCGACCATAGCCAGGGCGTCCTTGAGGGTCGAGTTAAGGTCAACGCGACTCAGTTCAAGTTTTGGCGGTCGCGAGTAATTCAAAAACTCAGCGATCCTCGTATTAATCCGCGCCACTTCCGATTTGAGCTGCGCTGTCAGCTCGAAAAATTTTTTCTCCCTGGCCGGGTCCTGCGGCGAATAACTGGTGCGCAAATGATCTAGTGTCAGATTTATGTAATTAAGAGGATTTCGAATCTCATGAGCGATGGCCGATGCCAGCCGGCCGACGACCGCCGCCTTTTCAGTCTCGTGCAGTTGAGCTTCAAGTTTATGCGCCCGCTCGAGCCTGACCGTCATCTCGTTGAATAGCGTTGTCAGTTCTCCCATTTCATCACTGCGCTTCGCGGCCGGAACTCGGAATGAAAAATCACCCGAGGCGATGCGCTGCGCGGCAGTTGATAAATACTTTATGGGGAGGGTAAAACGCCAGACGACCATCCCAGTAAGGATGGCGGTCGTTAATAAGACCGCAAGCGTGTAGAGCAATGAACGGCGCGCCTGCGATCTCAAGACACTGGTAGTGTTCGAACTGAGAACGACGAGAATGTATCGCCGGCCGTTTTCGGCCTCAACCGGAAAGTAGAATGCCCCTGACTCGCCGGCCCGTAATTTCGGACCCACATTAATGCCGGGCGGCGGCGCCGTGTCGCTTGCAAGTTCGACAGCGCTGTTGACAGGCGGAAGGGGCACATCTTTGATTTGCACATAGCGATTCGAGCCATCAGCATTCACGCGCGGACTGTAGTCTTTGTTCAGGCTGTCGAGAACTTTCCCTTCATCATCGACTAACAAGACATTTCGGACTTGACCCGATTGCTCGTCCAGCACGGCCGCGTTTGTCTCTTTGCGCAGATCGTCAAGATAAACGTCGCTGGAAACACTCTTCACACCCAGCGCGACCCCCGCCATGATTGCGCGTTGCTGTTCGACGATTAGTTGCGCGTTGTGGCGAACCGCGCGCAGATTGACGTAATACTGAACGCTTAAGGTGAGCACCAGCAGCGCAGCGAGCAGCAACGAAAGACGGATGCGAAAACTCTTTATGAACCCAGGCAGATTCATAGTGGGTGGCTCACGTTGGCTCCTGGTTGCGCGCTTAATCTCAATCCGCAAGCCGGGAGAAGACTTGCGGCTCTTAAAACAGTTGCCGTTTCCTTTAATCTGATGTTATAGTTGCGACGGTCTCAAGGCAACTCCCCGAGACCGCAACATTTGGAGTTAGCTCCGGTTTGAAAACAGATTTGAGCGGTCCTAGCGGTTTCCAAGGCCTTAAGAGGCACAACGCGCATGCTTGCCCTCCGCGCGTTACGAGCAACCAATTAGATGAGAGTTAATCTGGTCCACCCGGCGGAACTGGATTTTCGCTTGCAATTTTTGAGAGCGAGGACTTTGAGAATGCACTTACGTTCCCCCAGGCTGATGCACGTCGCATTGAGCCTACTCATCCTTTTCGGCTTCACTTTTTCCTTTTCAACTGACACGTCCGCGCGAGGCAGGCATGCGCGTGGTCGTGCCGCCAGCCGGGCCGGTCGCGGCGGCCGTATGTCCCGCCGCGAACGCAGATTGGTCGCCCGCGGAGGTCGGCGCGGTCGCGCCCACCTTTCAAAACGCGAGATGCGAGCTGAGCGCGCGCGAATCGCTCGCGAGCAGTCGGCCTATATGGCGAAGCTCGAGCGCCGGCTGGGTCACAAGCTGAGCAAGCGCGAGCGCGCCGCCGAGATGCGCAAGTTCGAGTCGAAGCACCGGCGCGAACTCGAAGAAGCGCGCCGTCGGGCTGAAGCTGCGCGCCTGGCCGCAATCGCGCGTCAGCGAGCAATCGATGACGGGCTGCGTAACGAAGTACAAAGCAACATTGCCAAGGACAGCACCACTGGCGAGGACTTGGAAGTCCGCAACGCCGCGATCGCCGCGCTTGGAAATCATGCCGGGACGGTCGTTGTAATGGATCCAAAAAGCGGTCGCGTTTACACGGTGGTTAATCAGGATTGGGCTCTGCGTCGGGGTTTCAAACCATGCTCAACGATCAAGTTGGTAACCGGCGTGGCCGGATTGTGTGAAAAGGTGATTCAGCCGATTGAAACGGTTAGCGATGGTGGCCGCTATCGTATCGACCTCACTGACGCGCTTGCCTATTCGAATAACTCCTATTTCCAACACGTCGGCGGCGAGGTTGGATTCGATAAGATGGTTTCATACGCCCGGGAATTGGGTCTGGGAGAAAAGACCGGCATTAACTATCAGAACGAATCGCCGGGAAAGGTACCGCTATTCAAGTCCGGTTATGCCGTCAACCATATGAGTTCGCACGGAGATGACTTCGAGATTACGGCCATTCAACTCGCCACTCTCGTTTCTGCAATGTCTAACGGCGGGAAGTTACTTATCCCCCACGTGCCTCGGACGGTGCAGGAGAACAGTTCATTCAAGACAGAAGTGCGCCGCAAGATAAACATCGATAACGACGCCTGGAAGCGCATGGTGCCCGGCATGATTGGCGCCGTCAATTATGGTTCCGGAAAGAAAGCTTACCGGCCCGAACAGACGGTTGCCGGAAAGACCGGCACCTGCATTGGCCAGGGCGCATGGCTCGGACTATTCACTTCTTACGCTCCCGTGGTGAATCCGCGATTGGCCGTCGTGGTAATCACCCGGGGAACAGATGCGCACGGGCACTTGCCCGCTGCCATAGCCGGAAACATCTATCACGCTCTTAGCCCGCGATTTGGCACTCAAATCAATTGGCAGCTGGCGGAAGCCCCGGACGCCGATACGCCCGGCAATGCCAATAAGAAAGCGGCCGCGCTTAACGAAGAAGAGGCGGAAACCAAAGCCGCCACCGAAGCCGAAGAAAAAGCGGCTGAGGGCAACGATACAGCCAACGCTTCCAACCCAGGTGCTGATTCGGCCGGCGCCCCTGCCACCCAGCCGGCGAGTAAGGTCAGGGCGACGGTGATGCCCCTGGAAAACAAGCCGAAAGCCGCTCCTGCTCAGAAGGCCTCGGCACCGGCAAATAAGCAAGCCACGGAGGGCCGGCCTCGCCGAGTCCACCCGGATCAGAAATAGTCAGCACAACACCTTTTCGGCTGCTCAGCCACCAAAACAGCTAACGCCGAACTCATTCAGGTCTTTACGTGAGTTCGGCGTTTTGCCGGGATGACTCCGGCAATCGCGCGCTCCTTCGTCATCTTTCCACTTGGGCTTGACAGCATGCGGACAGTTGCAGGATTATTGCCGCTCGCTTTTATATTAACCGCGAGGTATTCTCAGACTTTACTTCACAACTCACGGCACGGTCGTTGCTCGACAACGAGTTGATTCGCGAGGTGCATCTAAAAGATTGATGTTCCACCCCGCTCCTCGCGACCAGGTTCGAAAGCAACGAGGAATCCGATTGGAGGCTTTTAGGAGACAAATGAAAAGGACGTTGAAACTATTAACACTCGCGGCGATGATAGCCGTCTTTGCGGTGCCTGCATTTTCACAATCCAAGGAATGTAATGATGAAAATAAGGCCGCCTGGTACCAGAAGTTTTTGGATAATAGAAAAGGCGAGCCGCCGCAGCAAAAAGTTGCCTACGATGCCGCGAAGACTTATCTAACTTCGTGCCCCGAAGATCCCAATGACCAGATTGCTGCGTACCTGAAAAAGTGGGTAACGGCATATGAAGCAGCTACCAGCGATGCGAGCAGCAAGAACCAGCTCGAGGAGGCATTCAATAAAAAGAGCTGGGCCGAGGCAGTTCGATCGGGCAAACAGGTAGTTGGCGCCGACGGCGAATATGTCAGAGGAGATATTCTCATCACCCTTGCTGCTTATAACGCCTCGACCTCGGGCGACGCGTCGCTCTTGCCGGATTCGATTCAGTACGCTAACAAAGCAATCGACATGATCCAGGCGGGGAAAGCCTTCGCGCCATTTACGTCGAAAGAACAGGCGCTGGCCTGGGAGAATTTCATAATCGGCACCGCGATGTTGAAGAACAATCCCGGGGACGCAATTCCATTCTTCCTAAAGGCCGCCCGCATCGAGTCTGACCTGAAAAAGAATCCAGTGCTTTATGTCAACCTCGCTTCGGCTTACAACGATGGTCCGCGCGCCAAACTCACCGACGAGTACCGAGCGAAGGGATTCACCGTCGAAACCGATGAGAGTAAGTTGATGATCGCGAACATAAACCAGATACTCGATAGGCAAATCGATGCCTTGGCTCGAGCGGTAGCTTTAGCCTCGGACGCGACCGTGAAGAAGGGCCTCATGGCCGAGCTAACTGAAGCCTACAAAGATAGGAATAAAACCGAAACCGGTCTGCCCGAGCTCGTGGCCAGTGTTCTCAACAAGCCTTTGCCGGATATGCCGACGCCGCTGACGTCATTGCCGCCAGCCGCGACGCCAACTCCGACGACAGGCTCACAGCCGGTAAGTTCAGGAAATTCAACCTCGCCAACTGCCAACAAACCTGGAGCTAATGGCGCGGCGACGGGGAATAAACAGGGCACCACAACGACCAGCACGACGACTAAACCGGCGGTCGCCAAACCGAGCCCGACTCCGCGACCAAGGTCGCGTGCCAATCACAGCCGGCGCGGCTAATTCCGGATTAGCAAGCCCGGAACTTCTCAACGCCGAGCGCTTCGTTGTTTTCGACGATGCGTTCGGCGTTTTGCTACAATCGCGAATCAATGAGCGCGTCTGATACGTTCAACCCGGATCTGCTGGAGCAGGTTCTTGCTTACAGTTTTCAGGACCGCAGCCTGCTCACCAGGGCGATGACCCATCGCTCGTGGGCGCACGAGCAGGTCGCTCCTCGCGAGCATCGCGAAGCCCGGTACCTGCACAACGAAGCGCTGGAATTCCTGGGCGACTCGATTCTCGGTTTGATCGTTGCGGATTATCTCTTCAAAGCTTATCCACATGCGACCGAAGGCGAACTCTCACGCATGAAGCATCGGTTGGTGAGCGCGCCGACGCTGGCAAAAGCGTCGGCCGATCTCGGATTGGGTGAATTCGTTCGCTTTGGTCGAGGAGAGGAAAAAAGCGGCGGCCGGCGCAAACGGGCTTTGCTGTCAGATGTTTTCGAAGCGGTTACCGGCGCAATTTTTCTCGACGGCGGACTTGAGGCAGCGACCTCGTTCGTTGATCGCGCGCTCGGTGAAGACCTGCGACAAGCGGATCCAGTGGCAGCGGCCGCCGCAGATCCGAAGACGACTCTTCAGGAAAAGTTGCAGGCCGCCCGTCAATTTGCACCTCAGTATACGGTGGTAGAAACGATCGGCCCGCCGCACCATCGCACTTTTCATGTCGAACTAATTTGGGATGGCGGAAAAGTCCGCGGCGAGGGACGCACGATCAAAGCGGCCGAAGCTGAGGCCGCCCGCGAAGCTTTGAAACAGATGGAATCGAGCGCCTGAGTAACAGTTTGGAACACCGCCTTCAGGCGGGTACTGTGTTATCGCCTAGAAGGCGAAACTCGGAACCTCGAACGATGTCGCTTTGCCTTTGCGGGTAAGCCTGCTTGACCGCTTATCGCGGCAGCAACTACGATGGGAAAAGATGAGTGATACAACTACCGCAACCGAAATAAGCAAAGGCACAAAGGTCGAGCAGTTCAAATCGCGCCCGGTAACTGATAACGGCCGCAAGGGCGAGGTGACCGCCACTGAGCCGGTTGGCCCACCTAAAACTATTTTCCGCGAATACTTTGAGTCGGCTGTAGTGACGGTAATCATGGCCCTCTTCGGCATGACCTTCATTGTGCAGGCGGTAAAAGTTCCCACCGGGTCCATGCAGAATACGATTACCATCGGCGACCATCTGCTGGTTAATAAATTCATTTTCGGTCCGGGCCCGCGATTTTCGCTTCTGCCGCAACGGGAAATCGAACGTGGCGACATCATCGTTTTCAAGTATCCCGGCAACCCGAATAATCCGCTTGATGATGAGCGCCCTGATAACATTCCGTTTAAGACGAATTACGTGAAGCGAGTCATCGGCTTGCCCGGCGACCATATAGAGGTCCGCGAAAAACTGATCTACGTAAATGGCAAGCCGCTTCCCGAGCACCAAATCATCTCGCGAGATCATGATGACATTGGGGCCACGCCGGAGCTCGAGAACAATAAACCGCTCGATATCATTAATGACCCGCCGCGCAAGCCTGGCGAAACCTACGATGTTTATTTTAGCGATAATAAGGGTGTCGTGACGTGGCCAGAGCATGTGGTCCCGCCGGATCACTATTTCGTGATGGGGGACAATCGAAACAACAGCGCCGACGGCCGCTTCTGGGGTTTCGTGCCGCGAGATCTGATTATTGGCCGGGCAATGTTTGTCTATTGGTCCTACGACGAAAGCCAGCCCTTCAACAGCCCGCTCGATTTCTTTACCAACAGTCGCTGGAGCCGTACCGGAACTATGGTCAAGTAACAGACTTTAGTCGGTGAACTCCAGGCAGCACGGCTTACGATCTATGCTACTCATGTCTCCGGATTTTCTTCGCCGTGTCTGGAAGAAATCAAGCGAGGACGACATTTTCGGACGATCGGCGCAGTTGTCTTATTACTTCCTCTTTTCAATCTTTCCGCTCCTGCTTTTCTTAATCACGCTCTTTGGCTATCTCGACGGCGCCGGCTCGCAGCTGCGAGGAAAATTGATCTCGTATCTGGGGTCCGTGGTGCCTTCCTCGGCAATTCGCCTGATTACGAACACGATCGACGAAGTGACTAATTCGCGCGGCAGCGGAAAACTGTCGTTCGGATTCCTGGCGGCCCTTTGGGCCGCGTCCAGCGGTATCGGCGCGATTGGGGAAACGCTTAACGTCGCTTACGGCATAAAAGAAACTCGCCCCTGGTGGAAGGTTCGCTTTACTTCAGTGGTATTGACCCTGGCGGTCTCAGTATTAATTATTTCGGCTTTGGCGATCGTGCTCTATGGCGGCGAACTGGGCTATTTTGTCGCCGCGAAGATCGATGCAGGCACGTTGTTTACCTCGGTTTGGATAATTGCACAGTGGCCGATCGCGCTCGCTTTTGTGCTGCTTACATTTGGTCTTATTTATCGTTTCGGGCCTGATCTGGGAGCGACCAGGGGTCCGCGAAAATTTGCCGTCTCTGACTATCGCCGTCGCTGGTTGACTCCCGGTGTCGGCGTGGCGATCGCGCTATGGCTCCTCGTGTCTCTCGGCTTTCGGCTCTACCTACATTTCTTCAACTCATACAGCGCGACTTACGGATCGCTGGGCGCGCTGATCGTATTGATGCTGTGGTTTTATCTAACCGGCGCGGCGATCATTTTTGGCGGCGAGATCAACTGTGAAATGGAAAAACGGCATTCGCACAAATAAATGTGACTCGCAGCCACAGAGTCGGGGCAATAGACCACAAAAAAACCATTAGCCGCCGTCTTTTCAGATTCTTTCGCAGTTAATCACTCTCCACACTCAATAAATACCGCGCGGCATAGTGTTTGCCGAGCTATGTGTGAATTTTTAGTACGGTAGTACGGAAAGCCTCGGGAGAACTCGGGAGGAAGGAAACACGGAGTTATGTTGTGGACAATTTTAATGGTGTTGTTGATTCTTTGGTTACTCGGTTTCATCGGAGGAGTCGGGGGCAGCTTAATCCATCTCTTATTAGTGATCGCCCTGGTCGTGCTGCTGCTGCAACTCATCACCGGTCGTCGCGCGGCCATATAGGATTCGAGCTTTGAACGATTCAGAATTTGAGCGCTTTCGGACGATTTTCTGAAGGGCAGGAAAATGAAATACGAAGACGAGATCAAAGGCAAGGGCAAACAGGTCAAGGGCAAAGCTAAAGAAGAAATTGGCCGCTTGGCCGGCAATCCGAGACTTGAGGACGAAGGCCGGGGCGAGCAGGTCAGAGGACGAGTTCAGGAGGGTTTTGGGAAAGCGCGCCGAAAAATCGGCGAAGCTGTCGAAGATGCCGGCAAAGAAATCTCCCGTTAAAATCACCCAATTAGGGTGACGGGGAATTTCCTTACGGAGTCTTCCTGACGGAAGGAGCGGTCCGCTGGACCGCTCCTTTCATTCTATCGTTCAAGCCAGTTCGGGAGAGACGGCTTGATTCTCAGCTCGATACTCGTCGAGCTTGCGATACAGGGTCTTTCGATCCAACCCCAGCAACGCGGCGGCTTTCGATTTATTTCCGCCCGTCTGCTTCAGCGTTTCCAGAATATATTCGCGCTCGAGTTCTCTGAGGGTCAGCGGCCGATCTCCTGAACGCGCGAGAATCGCCGCCGCCCCACCACCGGATGAAATCCTTTCCGGCAGATCGCCGGGCGTCAAACGGGACCCACGCGCGAGAGCAATCGCGCGCTCGATAACATTCTCCAGCTCACGCACGTTTCCCGGCCACGGGTAAGTAGTCAGCAATGCTAATGCTTCGGGCGAGATATCAAGCATGGGCATGCCGGACGCTTCTGCCGACTTAGCCAGAAAGTGTTCCACGAGAAGCGGAATGTCCATCGGCCGCTCGCGCAGCGGCGGCACATGCAATTGAATGACGTTCAACCGCCAATACAGATCCTCGCGAAAGCGGCCTTCATGCATTTCCTCTTCAAGGTTGCGATTGGTTGCCGCGATGGCGCGCACGTCTACTTCGCGTTCGTGATCGCTGCCGACCGGTCTCACCTGCCCGTCCTGCAACGCGCGCAAGAGCTTGGGTTGAACCGCGAGCGGAAGATCGCCAATCTCATCGAGAAAGAGCGTCCCGCCGTGGGCCGCTTCGAACAAACCGGCCCGGGCCTTCTTGGCGCCCGTGAATGCCTGCCCGGTATGGCCAAACAATTCCGCTTCGATCAATTCCGCGGGAATAGCTCCGCAGTTAACCGGCACGAAAGCGCCATTGCGCCCTGACGCCTGGTGCAGCGCCTTGGCCACCAGTTCTTTTCCCGTTCCTGATTCTCCGGTAATTACAATCGTGCTCATGCTTGGAGCCGCGCGCCCGATCAATTCGAACAATTCGCGAATTGGACGCGAAGCTCCGATGATCCGCGCGGGCGGATCCGGAATTTGCCGTCGCAGCCGCGCATGTTCGCGATGAGGTTCACTCTGGACCAGAGCGTCGGCCACAATCTTTAACAAATCCTGGGCCACAAAAGGTTTCGTCAAGTATTGAAAAGCGCCGGCCTTAACCATTTCGACTGCCCGCTCTACCGATCCAAATGCGGTGATGACGATGACGGGTGTCTCCGGACGTTTCTCGCGCACCGCGGTTAGCAACTCGTCGCCGGTCACCCTGGGCATGCGCACGTCCGTCAGCACGAGATCGATAACCTCATCTTCGCGGTCAATTCGCGTAAGTGCTGCCTGCCCGTCGGAAACGCTAACGGTGGTATAACCGGCGTCCTCGAGGATCTCCTGAAGAAGATCGCGCAAGTCCGCGTTATCTTCTGCTATTAACAATCTTTCTTTAGTCATAATTCAGTTGTTACAATCGCGTCCTCTGGCGCAGCCTTCTCAGCCCGTCTTTCGCTCGAGGGTAAGTAGATAGTAAAGCTGGCGCCGCCGTTCGGGTCGTTAGTCACATAGATCCATCCGCCGTGTTTCTCGACAATTCGCTGGCAGATTGCCAGTCCCAGGCCGGTACCCTCGCTGACGCGCTTGGTAGTAAAAAATGGTTCGAACACATAATTAATTTGCTCTGGGGGGATGCCCTCGCCGGTATCGGCGAATTGGACAGATGTGAAAAGGTCGCCATTCTTTTTGACCGCGTCCGGCTCGGAGATGATCCGCAACGTCCCTCCGCCCGGCATCGCCTGAATCGCGTTCATCGACAAATTAAGAAATACCTGGCGGATCAGTTCGGGATCCGCGAAGACGCTGAAGTTCTTGACGCCACTGATGTCGAATTTGACGTTCGAGTTTTTTGCGTCCGGCCCCACCAGTTCCATTACCTCAGTTATCAGCGAGTGCAATTCGACGGCTTGCCGGGTGGCTTCGAAAGGTCGGACAAAAGTCAGCAGTTGGCGCACGATCCGCTCGATACGCTTGGTCTGTGCCCGGATGATCGTCAGGTTTCGCTGCCGGCGCTCGAGGGCGGCGTTGGGCTGCATTATTAATTGCTCCGCGCGTCCATCGATCACATTCAGCGGGGCACCGATTTCATGAGCGATGCTCGCCGCGAGTCTGCCTACCATTGCGAGCCGCTCGTTCTGGCGCAGTTGCCGCTCCAGGGCGAGTTGCTCTTCGGCTTTCTGCTCTGCTTCGTCGCGTTGCCTGGCCAGCCGATCCGCCATGCGATTAAATGCCATGGTCAGCCGGAACAAAGCGCCCCGGCCGTGCGGCGCGACCACGCGAAAATCGAGATCGCCGCTGCCAAACGCTTCGGTTCCCGCCAGAATATTTTCAAGAGGCTGGGTGAGATATCGATTGGTAACAAGCAAAACAATCACGAAGGTTGCCAGCGTCACCAGCATGGTCGCGATGATTAGCGATCGCCGCGCATACCTGATCTGTGATTGCAGCGATGCGAGTGGATGAATCACCGCCAGCATGCCGCGACGGTCGGGGCCCAACTTCATGGGCAGTACCGTGAAAACATAATTCTGCCGCGATATCTGCGTGGGCCGATCTTGACCGATGACCGTCTTCAATTCTGTGTCTCGGACAAAATTCGTCGCCAACGACGATTCGCCCGAAATGCTGACAGGCGCCCCGCTTTCGTCAAGCACTGCAACTGTGTCACCTTCTGAATTTTTCCTTAGCGTGTTCAGAAATTCCGGCAGTGACGTCCTGTCGTTCAGGTTTTGGCTTTCTATTGCTGCCTGCATGATCTGCGCTCGCGCGAGGGTCTCGTTTCGGGTGGCGGTTTGAAGTATTTCTTCCCGTTGACCGAGCAGCATGAACCCTTCAACAGCGACCGCGGCCATTACCAAAACCGTTGTAAGCAAGACCAGTTTGCTGCTGGGACTCAACGTTGCACTCCTGTTGCGGCAGCCGGCTGCGGCTAATTGGGACAAACAGGTTCGAACCAAGCAAGGAGATGGCCACCATTATTTTTCTATGACTTAGCGAAAGACGAGACAAGGTTTTGTCCCAGATCGCTACAGGAAGTCGTAACGTTCTTATTCAAAGGCTGATAATGGGCGGCCTTGAACGGGACGCTTCAAGTCTTACGCGGGCTTTACTATTTTCTGAAATTGCTTCACTGAAAGCGTGTTGAGAACTTCTTTCCGCTGTACCCATCCGCGGCGAGCTATTCCAACGCCGTACTTCAGATTGTTCATTGCATTTACGGAATGCGCGTCGGTCGAGACTACAAATTTGATGTTTCGCTTTCGGGCTTCGCGTAGCCACCGCGGTTCCATGTCGAGACGGTAAGGATCGCCATTAATTTCTATCGCTGCGCGGGATCCGGCGATGACGTCCAGGATCTCTTCGACGCGGCAGGCAAATGGCGGCCGCCGCTGAATCAGACGCCCCAAAGCGTGGCCCCAAATCTTGAACCACGGCTGCCGCATCGCCCTGGTTACTCTCCTGGTCATTTGGTCCTCATCCATTTTGTAGCGTGCATGAATGCTGGCAATGATCACATCGAACTTTTCCAGAATTCTGTCCGGATAATCCAGTGAACCATCGGCGAGAATGTCCGACTCAGTTGCTCGGAGTAATCTAACGTTCACCTTCTCCTGCACCTCGGAAATTTCGTCCCATTGCCGCTTCAGGCGATCGAGCTTAACACCGCCGGCATAAGAAGCGGTCGGAGAATGGTCGCTGATTGTCAGGTATTTCATGCCGAGCGCTTCCGCTCCCTTTGCCATTTGTTCAATCGAGTGCTTGCCGTCCGAATAGGTCGTGTGACAATGAACCATTCCCTGAACGTCCTCGAGTTCGACGAGACCTTCAGGTAACCGGCCCTGTGCCGCAGTTTCAATTTCACCGACGTCTTCGCGCAATTCGGGGGGAACGAACTGCATTCCAATTTCTCGATAAATTGATTCTTCGTTCGGCAAACGAAAGCTACGCGACTTTGATTTCGCTGAACCCGATTTTTCCAGGCTTCGATCAGTGAATCTGAGCCGCTTTCCACTTGCGATGTCCTCCAGCTTTTGTATATGGGCGGGCGATCCCGTCGCGCGCCACAAGGTAAGCGGATATCGATCTCTTGTAACCGCCAGAAGGGAAACGGAAACACCCTCCGTCAGTACCGCCCGGCACGAAGTTGTGGTCCGCTCTTTCACGCTAATCACGAGTGGGAAGCGCGCGAATTGATCTATTAGAGTCGACGGTCGATTGGCCGCGGCAACCACCACAATCTCGGGGACAGTCTCGCGCCAGCGTCGCAGCGCGCCGGCGAGATCGATTTCCAGGAGGCCGGGCGTCAGTCGCAGGTACTCAATAATCCGCTCTCCCAATCGCAAAGCATGATGAATGTGGACTTCATCAACGCGTTCCTTTTTCGTGGAGACTGTCTCAAAAAGTTTTTGCTCAGTCTTGATTCCAAACCCCGGAACGTTGCGGACGAGGCCGGCCCTGGCGGCGGCCCGCAGTTCATCGAGGCTTCCTGTTCCCAGCGCTTCCTGTAATTTTTGAATCTTCTTCAGATTGAGACCCGGCACATTCGAAAGCTCAACGATTCCGCGTGGCAACTCGCGGCGAAGCGTTTCGAGCAGCGAAGACTTTCCACTTTCATACATCTCGCTGATTTGAGCGGCTAGCGCTGCTCCAATGCCCGGTACCGTTGTCAGGCGTCCGGTCTTAATCAACCCTCCCAGGTCGGCGTCGATTTCCGCCACGGCGCGCGCCGCGTTTGTAAGCCCGAGATTTGAAGTATTCACCGCCCTTCAACTCCATCAACGCCCCGATTTCCTGGAGCATGGCGGCGATCGTGAATTTGTCGAGCTGCGAATTCATCGTGTACTCAGCCAGGCAACACCACGCCAACCTTGTCATTTTGCTTCGCGTCAGGTTACGGAATCCACAAATTCTACAACGAACTGCCTTATTGGCATGGCATCTGCTTAAGCACTTTCAGGCGCTGATCACAAATTGTTCCCGAATTGATTTCGCGCGAACGAACACTGACAGCAGGTGATTGTAGGAGATGGCAGCAGCTCTACGCACTGAAGTCGAACAGATAAAAGAGCAGCCGGAAGTAAAGCAGGCGCTCAAGCAGACGACTGGCGCCGAACCAGATTCAAAACCCGCGGCGAGGACGAAAGATAAAGTCTGGCTGGGAACTCACGCGTTGGTCTTCTTAAGCCTGGCTGTTTTTTACTTCTTCCTGCAATTCAAGTTTCTCGGCTTCGCGGCCAGGTATGTATCGCTCTTGCACCAGCTGACTGTAGGTGCAATGGCGATGGTGATTTTGCTGGCGCTCGCGAAAGTCATCGACGTTTATCTCATTGGCGGTCTGGAGAGCGCAGTTACCAAATACAACCTCCGACGGATAGTAAAACTCAGTGTGGGTCTCCTGATGATCTTCATTCTCTTGTCGCTGCTCTTTCAGAACTGGTACACGGCTGTAGTCTCGATTGGACTCGTCTCGCTGATTCTGGGTTTCGCCCTGCAAACCCCGATCACCAGTTTCTTTGCCTGGCTTTATATCCTGATCAGAGCGCCTTACCGAGTCGGGGATCGAATAAAAATTGGCGATGCGACTGGCGACGTTATTGACGTCAGCTATATCGACACCACGCTTTGGGAATTTGGCGGCGATCTGTTGTCGACCGATCATCCGAGCGGACGCGTCATCCGCTTTCCCAATTCGCGCGTGTTGAGCAATGAAATCTACAACTACACCTGGCCCTTGTTTCCCTACGTCTGGAACGAAATCAAGTTCAGCATTGCGTATGAAAGCGATCTGGAATTCGTGGCCGAGACAATGCAAAGGGTAACCGAAAAGGAACTTGGCGAGCCGATGATGAGGCGCGTCCGGGTATTTCGAGAGTTGTTGTCACAAACGCCAGTGGATCAACTGGAAGTGCGAGAACGACCGGCGGTACTGTTTCGCATCAATCCCAACACCTGGCTGGACGCGATCGTGCGCTATCTCGTGCACCCGAAAGAGGCCGGCCGCGTGAAGACGCGGCTGATCAAGAAGTTACTCGCTGAACTCAACGCGGCCCCTGATCGAGTCATGTTTCCCAGGAGCAATGCCAGATGAAGGAGCACGCGCTTGCATCACGAAGAGAGAAAACGAAATGGCGCCGGCTCCCCCGTTGATTTGTAACCATGAGAGTGGATATTAGAGCTTCTGGCGAAATTGATTTGCAGGCACTCATTGAGAACACGAACACGAACGAGCGGTATGAATCAGTAAGAAGCGCCTCCTCCGCGCGATACGCGGTTAAAGGTTTGGTCCCCGGGATTTCAAGGATTATAGGGAAAGGAATTAGGCGATGAAAGACGAAACTCTCATTTTCAGGCTTCTATTTGTGCTTAGCGTGGCAATCTTTTTCGTTTCAATGGCGTTTGCGGCCCCGGGTAAACAGGACTTTCAATTGGTTAATAAGACCGGAGTTGAAATTCACGCGCTTTACATCTCGCCGCATGACGCGAACGACTGGGAGGAAGATGTATTGGGCAGCGAACCCCTGCCCGACGGCGAAAGCGTCAAAGTCTCTTTCGACAATCGCGAAAAACGCGAAGAGTGGGACTTGAAGATCGTCGATGGCAAAGGCAGCAGTATCGAATGGGAAAATCTCAATCTCACGAAGATTTCCGAAGTCATTCTGCACTACAAGGATGGCCAGGGCTGGGCTGATGTGAAATAGCCAGTCCGAGCCGAAACAACGTTAGGACGAAAAGCGCAGCGCTCAAATGCCGCGCTTTTCGTTTGTCCAGCCAATAAACGCTCGCCCGAATTCGGCCACGCTGCTATACTCCCACCCCGCTAAGAATGCACTCATTAATCAATCTGGATCCCTGATTTGGAGGAGTGACGTAAGATGCGATATGCGCTTCTGGTCTTCTCATTAGCAATAGTGCTTGCGCTTGCCGAAATGATTCCATCCGCTCAAACGCAGTCACCCAGCCCTAAGCCGCCCGACGCGATTTACCTTCTGAAGCCCGCGCACATTTTCGACGGCGAATCCGCGCAATTGCACGATGGTTGGGCCGTCCTGGTGCGCGGCGAGAAAATTGAGGCAGTTGGATCGGCAAGCGACATCCACGCCCCGGCGGAGGCAAAGCTGATTGACTTACCCGAAATGACTCTGATGCCGGGGCTAATCGATGCTCATTCGCATATCCTTCTTCATCCCTACAGCGAAACGGTTTGGAATGATCAGGTGGCGCGTGAAGCGCTCAGTCTGCGAGTTGCCCGCGCGACTAACCACCTGCGCAGCACTCTGATGGCCGGGTTTACCGCGCTGCGCGATCTTGGCACCGAAGGAGCGGGTTATGCGGACGTGGGATTGAAGCAGGCAGTGCAACAGGGAATTCTCCCAGGGCCGCGCCTGTTTGTTGCGACCCGTGCGATCGTGGCGAGCGGAAGTTATGGCCCCAAAGGCTACGCTCCTGAATGGACTGTGCCTCAGGGCGCCGAAGAAGCCGATGGCATTGACGGATTAACGCGGGTCGTGCGCGAGCAAATAGGGAAGGGCGCCGATTGGGTAAAGGTCTATGCGGATTATCGCTGGGGTGCAGGCAGCGCTGCGCATGCAACTTTCACCCTGGATGAATTGAAACTAGCCGTCGAAGTGGCCAGGAACGCCGGTATACCTGTCTCGGCACATTCGACCAGTACCGAAGGAGCGCGGCGAGCAATTCTTGCGGGCGTCGAAACGATAGAACACGGAGACGGGTTAACACCTGAGCTGTTGCGCCTGATGAAAGAACGCGGCACGGCACTGTGTCCGACACTTTCCATCGCCAGTGGTCCAACTATCGAAAAGAAGAAGTTGGTCTTCAAACAAGCGCTTGACGCCGGGGTGATAATCGCCAGCGGCAGCGACGTCGGCGTGTTTGCGCACGGCGACAACGCCCGGGAGATTGAAACTATGGTGAGTTGGGGAATGCCGCTAATCGACGCATTACGATCAGCGACATCCATCGATGCCCGCGTACTGCATCAGGAAGACAAGTTCGGCCGCGTTAAGGTCGGCTTGTTCGCCGATCTTATCGCCGTCCAGGGAGATCCGACGCACGACATAGCATCGCTGCGGCGCGTTAGTTTTGTGATGAAAGATGGAGTGATCTACAAACAACCTTGATTTGCCTCCGTACTCTCAGCGCCTCTGTGGTAATTCCAGGTTGGGGCATTTCAGAACTGAGACACGAAGAGCACGGAGAGGGTAGCTAACTATGCAAACATTTGTTTCCCTGAATCAATGAAGTTATGCTCCGCGTGGTCTGGGTAAGGCGAGCTCTGCGAACACGATTACTGATTCCCGAACCTAGTCCTTAATCCCATAAGTACTAACTAGTTCGTGCAAGTACGACCTGCTCATCCCCAGCCGCCTGGCAGCCGCCATCTTGTTTCCTTTCTCCATCCGCAACGCATCGCTGATTAGCCGTCGCTTAAACGATTCAATCGCACCTTCAAAGGTGGACTCGTCTTTTTCACCTGTTCCGGGACCGTGGCGATGGATCTTTTCGGGAAGAAAATCCAAACCGAGTTTGGATTCAGGCGTCAGCACCACAAGACGCTCGATCACATTTTCCAGCTCCCGCACATTTCCCGGCCAGCTATAGCGCGTGAAAGCTTCGACCAGAGTTGGCTCGAGCGTGGGGTTCGGGCGTCCATGCTTGGCGGCTGCTTTCTCCGCAAAATGCAAAGCGAGCAAAGGAATGTCCTCGATTCGCTCACGCAACGGTGGCAATACGAGCGGTACGATGCTCAGACGATGATAAAGATCTCGGCGAAACCTCCCCGCTTCGACTTCCGCTTCCAGATCAACGTTGCTCGCGGCGATCAGGCGAATGTCGACGGTGTGTGTCCTGGTCCCACCGACGCGCTCAAAGGAGCGCTCCTGGAGCACGCGCAATAGTTTTACCTGGATGGGGCGGTCCAACTCACTAATTTCGTCGAGAAATAGAGTTCCGCTATCAGCCAGCTCAAAGCGGCCTTTCTTTGCCGCGACCGCGCCGGTAAAGGCGCCCTTCTCGTGCCCGAAGAGTTCTGATTCGATCAAGGTCACCGGCAGCGCGGCGCAACTTATGGCAATGAATGGCAGATCGCCGCGCGGACCTTCATTGTGAATTGCGCGCGCCAGCAGTTCTTTACCGGTGCCATTTTCGCCGGAGATCAGAACCGTGACACTGGTGGCGGCCACCGTTCGCGCTTGCGTTGTGACTTTTATCAGCGCCTGGCTGGTGCCGATTAACGAACCAAACGGATAGCTGGTTGATCGCGCCCGCAAGCGACCCAGCTCACGCTCGAGATTTCTCAGGCGCGCTGCCTGATGGATCACATGCATCATCTCTTCGGGCGCGCAGGGCTTCTCGAAAAAGCCGTACGCGCCGCGGCGCACAGCTTCGAGCGCCGCTTCCTTCGAATCACTCGCCGTCATCACAATTACCGGCACCGGAGGTTGTTGCGCGCGCGCGGCCTCGATAATTGCCAGGCCCTCGCTGATCTCGTCGAGCGCGGGAGGCAGGCGTAAATCACTAAGCACTACATCGACGTCTTCACGCTCGAGTTCGACCAGGGCCTCGCGTCTCGTGGCTGCCTCGCGGACGCGATACAAATCGCTAAGGGCCCACTTCAAACCATTGCGTAGGGTCTGATCGTCTTCGACCAATAGAAGACCTGGCTTTGCGGAGCAGGGAATTTCCATGAACTAGATTTGTTCGAGGTTATGTTCGGCGAAAAAGTTCTTGGAGCAACCGGTCGGGCGACACGCTCAAGAATTTTTCGCGAGCGAACGGCCACTCGCGCCCGCGCTCATCGGCGCGCATGGTAGCATGACCCTGAAAGTTGTGCCAGCCCTCGGTTTGGACTCGACATCAATCGTACCGCCGTGTGCCTGAATTACTTCGCGACAGGTGTAGAGTCCCAAACCCAGGCCGCCTCGCTTCGTTGTGGCGAAGGGTCGAAATAACTGTTTACTCTGGAAGTCGGCCGTCATCCCGGGCCCCGTGTCGGTAATACTGAAAAAGATCGCGTCGCTTCCGGCACTACCCGCAATCAGGGTGATGGTGCCCGACTGTTCACCCATTGCCTGAATAGCGTTGAGGAGAAGATTCTCCACGACTTTCGCCATACGTTCCGCGTCGACAACAGCCGAGAGCGTATCGGGCAGCCTTAGTTCGACCTGATGTTGGGACGAGGGTCCGATCACCGACTTCACCGCGCTTCGCAACAACGGCACGAGATTCGTTTCCTGTGGCCGCTTATGCTCACCGCTAAGCGACTCGACCGGCTGGCTCAGGCGGTTGACAAGGTTTTGCAGCTTCGTCGTTTCATCCTTCAGGGCCTGCATGGCCTCAGCCCGAAAGTCTTCGCGATCATGGAACTGCTCCATGTTGCGCACCAGCAGCGACATACCCTGAATCGCGTTTTTCAAATCGTGCGCCAACATCGCGGACACTCGTATGAAGGATGCGAATTGCCGTGATTCCGCTTCGCGTTCCAGCTCTTCACGCAGGCGCCCGGAAACTATGTTGAAGCTGTCCGCGAACAGCCGAACATCATCGCTCGATGTGACGAGGTTCAGATCCAATTTACCGGCAGCCACCGCCCTTGCGCCTTCGGTCACCCGCTCGAGACTTCGCGCGCGCCGCTGCCAGGCTCGCGCTGTTATGAATGAAAAGGCCCCTGAGATCACCACCGCCACGATGATGTTAAAAAGGAGTCCGCGTCGCAACTCGCTGATCGCTGCATCGTGGGCAGTCATTGCCGCGGTAGACATTTCGAAGGTCGTCCGCGCGCCGGCGTTTAACTCTCGATTGATCAACGCATCGATGGCGTGCGCGCCCGTCCAATAGTTGAGAAGACACAGCAACGAGAGGGCCATGAGGCTAATCGCGAGCAGGAAGAGAAGGCGTCTTGATCCGGCGTTCATGGGAGCTATGGAGAAGACTATAGCCCCTGACGGCAAAGCTGGTAAAGGATTGGGGTTAATTATTACTGCAAGAATTATGGAGATACCGGCAGTCGTCCAAATTTGAGCAATAACGGTCGCAGCTTTTGAATCACCAACGCATGCGCGACGCCGTTGGTTGCAACAACGCCGTTGCGGTTATCGATGCGCACGCCGTTGTACGGCAATGGCTGTCCAAACAGATCGGTCAAGCGCCCCCCGGCCTCTTGCAGAATTACTTCCGGCGCGCAGGTGTCCCACTGCTTGGTGCTGGGAGAGAGATGGATGTATAGATCGGCGAACTGTTCGGCAATCAAGCCGATTTTTACGCCCACTGATCCGCGCCGCAGCTCGTCCTTGAAATTAAAAGCGCTGACCACCTGTTCCATGCGCGGGCTACGGTGCGAGCGGCTGGATGCCAGCACCATCTCGTGCGGTTCGACCTTGTTCGAAACATGCATCGGCTCGGCGCCGCGTCCGTCACGCTCAACCATGGCGCCACTGCCACGTCGTGCATAATGAAGAATTCCGCGCGCCGGTTGATAGACGACGCCGAGGACTGCTTCGCCATTCACGGCGAGTCCAATTTGGACGGCAAAGTCATCATCATGCGCGATGAAGTTCTTGGTTCCGTCCATCGGATCGATTAACCACACCCGCTCCTTAGCCAGACGGTGTTCGCTGTCGCTCGATTCCTCAGCCAGGATGCCATCTTCTGGAAACTCGCGCCGCAGGCGATCGACGATCAGCTCGTTTGCTTCCCGATCGGCCGCGGTCACTTCTTCCAGTTCATCAAGCGCATTAATTTTTTGCTCGACCAGAAACGGCCTCTGGTAATGTTCGAACAACACCGCCCCCGCTGCGCGCGCGAGGTCAATCGCGATGGCAAGTTCGTCTTTGTAATTCGTTTGCTCCAAGATGACGCGCTGATTCAGCAGTTCCGGTAAAGCTAACACATTGTTGCGATGCATTTGAACCCGGCTTGCGAGCGATGCGGGACGGCAGGTATAGTTTTGCGCTTACAAACATTAGCAAAATCACGTCCGGGGAAGGGTAATAGTGTCACTAAGAGGCCAGGCAACAGTTGAGGGAACTGCTCGCTATCGCAAACGCTTTGAAAACGCAGCCGAGAACCATTTCCGGCAGGCGCAAAACTTATGGCTTTCGTCGATCGGCGTGGGCACCTATCTCGGCAATGCGGACGAAGCAACCGATCAGCGTTACCTCGAGGCGATCGCGCGCGCCGTTGAGTTGGGCGCAAATGTAATCGACTCCGCGGCAAACTATCGCTTTCAGAGAAGCGAGCGATCAATCGGGGCGGCACTGAGCGAATTGGGCCGGCGAGGTTTTGGTCGCGATGAAATGGTTGTTTGTACGAAAGGCGGTTATCTCCCTTTCGATGGCTCCCTGCCGGTCGACGTGCGCGCTTATATCGAAGAGACATTCGTCAGGCCGGGCATCGCCAGCTTCGCAGACATCGCTGGCGGCGCGCATTGCATGACGCCACGTTACCTGCAGAATCAATTGGAGCAATCCCTTGCCAACATTGGCGTCGAGTGCGTTGACGTTTATTACGTGCACAATCCTGAATCGCAATTGTCCGCCGTTTCGACGGATGAATTCTGGCGGCGTCTGCGCTCGGCCTTCGAAATGCTCGAACAGAACATTGTCGGCGGCAAGGTCGGAAATTATGGCGTGGCGACGTGGAACGGCTTTCGAACTGAGCCGGATGGGCGTGACTATCATTCGCTCGAGCGGATGATTGAAATCGCGCGTGAAATCGCCGGCGACGATCATCATTTTCGGTTCATCCAGCTGCCGCTGAATTTAGCGATGCCTGAGGCGCTCTTTTTCCAAAATCAGAAAGTTGGCGATGAATACGTAAGTGTAGTCGAGGCCGCAGGCAATTTTGGAATCACGGTGATGGCCAGCGCATCTATTTTGCAGGGACAGGTTTCGCGCGGGTTGCCGGAAGCGATCCGCGACCCTTTGGGCTCGCTTGCCACGGATGCGCAAACCGGTATTCAATTTGTGCGCTCCGCGCCGGGAGTCACTGCCGCGCTCGTAGGTATGAGCAGCGTCGCGCATGTCGAGGAAAATCTGCAGTTGGTGCGCGTGTCGCCGGCAGAAGCGGATGATTTTCTACGCGTGTTCGATCAGGAGGAATAGCAGAAGGCAGTAGGCAGAAAGCAGAAAGCAGAAAGCAGTAAGCAGTAAGCAGTAAGCAGTAAGCAGTAGCAGTGTTGCGCACTAACAAAGATCGACAATCGACAATCGACAATCGAAAATGGGCAATCGGCAATCAAAAATCCCAGATGCTCGTTCTAATCGCTGACAAGTTCGAACAATCAGGTCGCCAGGGCTTGCAGGCCATCGGCTGCGAGATCTCGTTTCAACCCGATCTTAAGGATGACGCTCTTGCCGCCGCGATTTCCCAGGAACAGCCCGACGTGCTGGTGGTGCGCGGCACGAAAGTGACTGAATCGATGTTGGCTGCCGGGCCTTTGAAGCTCGTGGTCCGAGCCGGAGCTGGTTACAACACAATCGACGTGGCCGCCGCATCACGCCGAGGGATTTACGTTTCGAACTGCCCGGGCAAAAATTCGATTGCCGTTGCTGAGCTGGCATTTGCTCTGATCCTCGCGCTGGATCGGCGCGTGCCGGACAACGTGATCGCCTTGCGCGCTGGTCAATGGAACAAGAAAGAATTTTCCAAAGCCCGCGGATTGTTTGGCCGCACACTTGGCTTGGTCGGCGTCGGCAAAATTGGCCAGGAGATGATTCCGCGGGCGCGGGCGTTCGGCATGCCGGTCGTTGCCTGGAGTCGCAGCCTGACGCCGGAACGCGCGGCCGACTTGGGTGTCGAAAGAATGGAAACCCCTTTGGATGTAGCTCGCGGCGCGGATATTGTCAGCGTGCATGTGGCTTTGAAACCGGATACGCGCATGCTGATTGGCCCGGAGTTTTTCAAATCTATGCGAGATGGTGCTTTCTTTATCAACACCTCGCGTGGCGAAGTCATCGATCAGGGCGCGCTTGTGGAAGCCATGAAATCGAAGGGCATTCGCGCGGGCCTGGATGTTTACGCGGCCGAACCGACTTCCGGTGTAGGCGAGTTCACGGATGCGATTGCGAAAGAGACAAATCTTTATGGCACGCATCACATCGGCGCCTCGACCGATCAAGCTCAGGAAGCGATCGCGGCCGAGACCGTGCGCATTATTAAGTCCTTCAAAGAAACCGGGCAAGTGCCGAATGTTGTGAATCTCGCCGCGCACACGCCTGCGACTCATCGGCTGGTAGTTCGTCATCGCGATCGTCCCGGCGTTTTAGCGAAGGTGCTCGACGCAATCAAAGCCGAACAGATCAATGTGCAGGAGATGGAAAATATCGTCTTTGAAGGTGCGGAGGCAGCCGTCGCGCGGATTAATTTGGACAAGGCGCCGTCACAGGCAACGCTTGATCGCTTGCGTAATGGGAATGCGGATATCATTGAGCTTGGTTTGCTAACACTTCAATAAATGTTCTCTTGGTAACCTTTTCCCAGCGATAAATCGCTGGGCTATTTTGGGTCGCCCCCTTTGACGGGGCTACATTCGTAATGAACACTACACTCATCACTGGCGCATCTTCGGGAATTGGCGAAGCGTTTGCCCGCAAGCTGGCGAACCGAGGCCATAATCTCCTGCTCGTGGCGCGATCGGAAGACAAGTTGATGACGCTCTGCAACGAACTGGGACGCGTCAGGAGTATCAGGGTTCAATACGTCGCCATGGATCTTTCGAAAGCCGGCGCACCGGCCCGTTTGTTTGAAGAAACTCAACAGCGTGATTTGGAAATTGACCTGCTGATCAATAACGCGGGCTTTGGCGCGATGGGTGATTTCGCCAAGGCGGATCTCGCGCGACAGTTGAAGATGATCGATCTGAATGTAGGCTCGCTGGTTGAATTGACGTATCGATTTCTTCAACCCATGCGCGAGCGCAAAGGCGGCGCGATAATCAACGTCGCTTCAACCGCCGCGTTTCAACCGGTGCCGTTTATGGGTGTTTATGCCGCGACCAAGGCGTTCGTGCTTTCGTTTTCTGAAGCACTCTGGGAAGAGAACCGGCCTTACGGGATCAAAGTCATGGCATTGTGCCCGGGCGTGACCGACACCGGATTTTTTTCCGTCGCCGGCATTGACAAACCACCGCCGGGCCGAATCATGCAGACGCCGGAAGACGTCGTCGATACCGCGCTGCGAGGACTTCAGCGCGGGCGCAGCCACGTCATTTCCGGCTTTCCTAATTATCTGATGATTCAGTCAGAGCGTCTGGCGCCGCGTTCGCTGATTGCGCGCATTGCCGGGATGGCTTTGCGAAATACTTTTGGCGATAAGAAGTAAGTTTGGAGTACCGCCTTTAGGCGGCGGTCCTGGGAATAGATTCCGCCTGAAGGCGGGACTCCGAAACAGTGTCTGAATGCGGAGTCCGAAACACAGTCTGGAGCGCGAACTCCGAAACAGAGGGAACGAATGACTGAGAGAATTTTCAATTTTAGTGCCGGGCCGGCCGTTCTACCTTTGCCGGTCCTGGAAGAAGCCGGAGCGAACATGTCGTCGCTTCCCGGCGTCGGCATGTCGGTGATGGAAATCAGCCATCGCTCGAAAACCTTCGATGAAATTATTCAGGGCGCCGAGGCCGGTTTGCGCGAGCTGCTCAGCATTCCCAAGGACTATGCTGTTTTATTTCTCCAGGGCGGCGCGAGTCTTCAGTTCGCGATGGTGCCGATGAATTTCCTGTCACTTGATTCGAGTGCTGATTACATCGTGACCGGAAGCTGGGGCAAGAAAGCGGTCAAGGAAGCGCAAATATTCGGCACCGTGGACATGGCAGCAAACATGGCCGACGGGGGATTCACGCGGGTCCCGACACAGGAGGAATTGCACCTGAATCCCGTCGCGGCGTACGTACATATCACTTCGAATGAAACGATCGAAGGGGTGCAATGGAAGAGTGAGCCCGAGGTGGGCGATGTGCCGATGATTTCAGATTCATCTTCCGACATTCTTTCGCGGCCAATTCCGGTTGAGAAGTACGGGTTGATTTATGCCGGCGCCCAAAAGAACATGGGGCCGAGCGGCGTGACCCTCGTCATCGTCCGCGAAGACTTGTTGCCGCGTGTGCGAGACGGGCTGGCGACGATGCTCGACTATCGCACGCATGTGAAAGGCAAGTCGCTCTACAACACGCCGAACACCTGGGGAATCTACATCATCAATCTGGTGTGCAAGTGGCTAAAGGAAAAGGGCGGGCTTTCGGGGATGCAGAGCGAGAACGAAGCAAAAGCAAAAGCGATTTACGATTGTATCGATGCGACTGATTTTTACCGCGGCCACGCTGATCCGGATTCGCGCTCGGCGATGAACGTAACGTTCCGCTTACCATCTGAAGATCTGGAAAAGAAATTTGCGAGCGAAGCGACCGCGGCGGGCATGGACGGCTTGAAGGGTCATCGTTCAGTCGGCGGCATTCGGGCTTCGATTTATAACGCTTTTCCACGCGAAGGTTGTGAAGCGCTGGTGGAATTTATGAAAGAGTTTGAGAAGAAGAATGGGTGACTGCATTTGCGATTTGGAGTTGCGATTGCCGATTTTCAAAGAATGGCTGGTGGTTTCACCCGAAAACAGATGATGAAAACGCAATTGACGATTTGGTTTCTGACTATAACGGTCACGGGCGCAACTGTGATGTCATTTCAATCGACCGTCAGCTCGCCTTCTCGGAATCAAGCCGGTCTAGCTCTTCCGCAGGAAAAGCATCTGCGCAACCTAAAGCAACTGACCTTTGGCGGCGAGAATGCCGAAGCGTACTTTTCCAGCGACGGCAAGAAACTAATCTTTCAATCCACGCGCGATGGCCGTGAATGCGATCAGATTTACACAATGAACATCGACGGCTCGGACGTAAAGCTGGTTTCGACCGGTGACGGGCGCACAACATGCTCGTATTTTTTCCCCGGCGATAAACGCATTCTTTATTCATCGACACATCTGGGATCCAAACAGTGTCCGCCGCGCCCTGATTTTTCCCAGGGGTATGTTTGGGCCGTCTATGACACGTTCGATATTTTCACTGCGAATCTTGACGGCTCGAATTTGAAGCGATTGACGACCACACCGGGGTATGACGCCGAGACGACGATTAATCGCAAAGGCAAGCTGGTCTTCACGTCGAAACGTGACGGCGATCTCGACATCTACACGATGGACGGAGACGGAAAGAACGTTAGGCGCCTCACAAACGAACTCGGCTACGACGGCGGGCCGTTCTGGTCGTATGATGGCAAACAGATCGTCTATCGCGCCTATCATCCGCAAACGGAAAAGGAAAAAGCCGATTACATTGCGTTGCTGAATCAGAACCTGATTCGCCCGACGGTCCTGGAAATCTGGGTGATGAATGCCGACGGATCGAACAAGCGCCAGGTCACGCACCTAAATAAGGCCAGCTTCGCGCCCTACTTCTTTCCGGACGGCAGGCGAATTATTTTCGCGTCGAATGTTGCCGATCCGAAGGGCCGCGATTTCGATCTCTACCTGATCAATGTCGACGGCAACGGCCTGGAACGCATTACTTACAACAACACGTTCGATGGCTTTCCAATGTTTTCGCCGGATGGGAAGAAGCTCGTCTTCGCTTCAAACCGCCACGGCGCGAAGCAGGGCGAGACCAATATTTTTATTGCCGATTGGGTGGAATGAATTGCGAAAGCCATCGCATTGTCTGAAAAAAGAAAGGAGTCAGAAATGGCAGTCAAACCAATTCCCGAGGGTTACCACTCGGTAACACCTTATTTGATCATCAGGGGCGCCGGAGAGGCAATCGAGTTTTACAAAAAAGCTTTTGGCGCCGTCGAACTATTTCGTTTTCCGTCGCCGGATGGAAAGGTCGGTCACGCGGAAATAAAGATCGGTGACTCGCCAGTCATGCTCGCCGACGAGTATCCGGACATGGGTTACAAGGGTCCGCAGTCGATCGGCGGCTCGCCCGTCAGTCTGATGATTTACGTCGCCGACGTCGACACAATTTTCAATCAAGCGGTGACTGCCGGCGCGACGGTTAAAGAAGCTCTGCAGGATAAGTTTTACGGCGATCGCCTGGGGACAGTGATCGATCCGTTCGGTCATGTTTGGCACCTCTCAACGCATAAAGAAGATGTTTCGTTGGAAGAGATGCAGCGGCGAGCGAAGGCCGCGCACGGCGGAGGGTGATAGCGTTGCCAGGAAGAAGTGCAACCATATACCCTCCCGCGCGAGGTGTCAGGATTATGAAGAAAACATCAATGATCGCCGCCATGCTGTGTACGGTTTCGTTGGCCTGCTGGGCCTGTGCCAGACAGGCGACTTCCGGCGCGCAATCTGCCGGTCAATCAAATTCTGCCGGTGAACTTCGTTTTAAAGCGCCGGAGGCATGGCTGGTTGAGAAGCCTTCGTCGAAGATGCGCGTCGCCCAGTACAAATTACCGAAGGCGGAAGGTGACAGCGAGGATGCGTCGCTGGTGCTTTATTATTTTGGCGTCACGCAAGGCGGGACAGCGCAAGCGAATATCGATCGGTGGATCTCGCAAATGCAACAACCCGACGGCGGCGCTTCAAAAGACAAATCGAAGAGTGATACGAGCACCATTAACGGTCTGAAAGCGACAACCGTTGACGTTTCGGGAACCTACACCGCCGAGATGGCGCCCGGCAGCGGGACGTTTCACAACAACGCTACTGGCGTTTGCGCGCGGCCGTTATTGAAACCCCTAAAGGGAACTATTTCGTAAAGCTCGTGGGCCCTGCCAAAACCGTAGGACGTTGGGAACAGGCATACGTGGACTATCTGAAAAGTCTTGAGTTCAAATAGTCCTTGATCTAAACGCGATGACGACAGCTCCAAAAACTTCGACTATTCGAGATCAGGTTTCCGAGGCCGAGTGGAAAGCACGTCTTGATCTCGCCGCGGCGTATCGTCTGGTCGCGCTCTATGGCTGGGATGATTTGATCTTCACCCACATTTCGGCGCGAGTGCCCGGCGCGGATCATCATTTTCTACTTAACCCTTATGGAATGATGTTCGACGAGGTCACGGCATCAAGTTTGGTGAAAATAGATCTCGACGGCAACAAGGTGATGGATTCGCCTCATTTCATCAATCCCGCCGGATTCACAATTCACAGCGCAGTCCACGCAGCGCGGGAAGACGCAATTTGTGTAATGCACTTGCACACTGATTATGGAATCGCGGTTTCCGCGCAAAAAGATGGGTTGCTACCGATTTCCCAGCAGGCAATGTTTCCGAGTGCTTCACTGGCCTATCATGACTATGAAGGATTGGCCCTAAACGAAGACGAGAAGCCTCGGCTGGTTTCGGATTTGGGTGACAAGAAAAATATGATCCTGCGAAATCATGGACTGCTCACTATCGGCCGCACCACCGCCGAAGCGTTCCTTTCCATGTACCTGCTTGAACGCGCGTGCAGGATTCAGATTCTGGCGCAGTCCGGCAGAGTTGAACTGCACTGCATCAACGATTCGATCGTCAATCTTGTTGCCCAACAACAGAAAGCCGTAACGGTGGGTCAGGGAGCTGAATTGGTCTGGCCAGGACTGTTGCGAAAACTCGATCGGATCGATTTGTCTTACCGCGAATAGGAAACTGGGAACGAAGTCTTCTTAAGCGTGCATCTGTGAGCCGCTAATCTGATACATCGCTTCCATCACTGCAGTATGAACTTCCGGAGGCAGCGGATCGTGCGTAGCCATGCTGCGAAAAGCCGGCAACACCTGGGCCTGGTTGCTCAGCGAGAGTAACCTGATCGCGGTCAGCCGCACTTCAACATCAGGATGCTTTGCAATCGCGTTCATCAAAGGCTGCACTTCACCGGCCTTGGCCATCAGGAAAAGCGTGGAAAAGGCATCATAGGTTTTCTCGCGGCTCCCGCCGGCGAGGCTGTTTATCGCCACGGCCGCCAACCCTGAGCCGGCAATGGCCGCACCAATTCTCCGCCGCCTTTCCGGCGAAGCTTCGCGCAAAGCCCGGGTAAACGAACCTGCGCGATCAGAGTGCAGGTCATAGAGGGCCCGGGCGGCGGCATTGCGAACTTCGGCAGCCCGGTCGTCGAAAGCCCTGGTAATCAACTTAAAGCCGTCGATGCCTCCAGTTCGCACAAGGTCGGCGAGCGCCGATGCGCGATCGGATGAATAGTCACTTTTCAGACGCTCGACGAGTTCGGTCGGGACCATCGAGATTTCGGATGGCTGGGCAGGCGAACCGGCAGGAAGGGAAACCGCTTTCGGACTAATCGAATCTTCTGCGAGCCGGATCTCTTTTTCGGACGATCGATGATCGTTCTGTTCGAGATCGAGGACAACACGTGAATCCTGAGATTCAATTTCCGCGAGTCGCCGGAGCTGATCCTGTTCCGCTTTCTGCAACGCTTCGATTTGCGCCGTCAACTCCTGTTCTTTTTGGATCAATTCCTTCAGGCTCGCATCTGAAGTCGCATAGCCGGCCTCGAGCGCAGCCAGACGTTGCCGGTGTTCTATCAGATCGTTTGCCTGCACTTCAGCCCGGCGGCACGATTCTTCCTGGATGCGAAGTTGAGATTGGAGTTCTCGAATCTTTGGTAGTTGTTCTTCTTCCGCCAACCGCAGGGCCTCGATTTCGGCCTTGAGTTGTTTTTCCCAATTAACTTTCTTTTCGGCTTCGACTCTTGCTCGATTCCGGACGGCTTCCAATTCCGCCAGCTCCCGGTCCTTTTCCTCGGCGGCTAAAATTGCGGATTTAGCTTCGTCATGCGCGTCCAGCAATGCCTGGCGTTCCTTGATTTCTCCGAGGTGAGCTTCCTGTGGCTGGTGCAGATTCCCGATCTCGGCATCGATTTGTTCTTTCCGCCCGATCAGTTCGGCCGAGTCTACCGCGGCGGTCTTACGAATTTCTTCCAGTTTGCCAATCCGATGCTCTTCTTCAAGAGCCAGCCGAAGAGCTTCGGCCTGAGCTTCTTCAATGCGTTGAAGTTGTTCCTGCTCCTGGTCGCGCAGCCGCTGAATTTCGGCGGCCACCTGAGCTTCCTTCTCAGCCTGGCTTCTCTTTCGTGCGGCGGCGCGTTGAACAGCTTTGGCCTGGGCCAGGATGCGATCTTCAATTTCCTCGATGCGCTTTTGATGTTTCGCCTCCGCGGCGCGTAATGCTTCGATTTCGAGGATAAGCTGCTGCTCTCTCTCTGACGCGGCGGCTTCGCTTTCCCGGCGCGCTTCCTGGTGCGCGCGCAAACGCCCTTCAGCATCTTCGATTTGCCGGCGCTGACCTTCTTCAGCTTTTGCGAAAGCTTCAATCTGATTGTTCAGACTCTTGTAACTCTCAGCCCGCTGTTGCAATCGTGCTTCAGCCTGTTTGAGTGCTTCTCGTTGTGAATCAATCTCGGCTTCGGTCGCAGCGATTCGCTTGATGTGTTCTTCCTCAGCCTTACGCGAGGCATCGATTTCATCGATGAGCTCCTTTTCTCTTTCAATGAGCTGTTTTAAGTTTCCTTCAGCGCTACTTCTTAGCTCTTCCTGGGCGCGAAGTTGAGCTTTACGCTCTTCGGCCCGCGCGGCGTATTCCTGCTCGGAATTTTGCAGATCCTCGAGCTGGTCCTGAAGGCGATCTTCTTCCCGCGCCTTTTCCTGCAACCTGGCTTCGGTTTCCCGGCAAATAACTTTCTGCGTTGCCAGTCGAGCGTCGGCTTCCTTTAGCTGCTCGAGATGCAGGTATTCGGTCGCACGCAAAGTTTCGGTTTCAGCATTGAGACCTTGTTCCTGCGTGCTTATTCTCTGAAGTTCTGCTTCGATTTCCTGGCGCAGTTTCTGTTGTTCGCTGAGGCGGGTTTTGGCTGCGTCAACTTGCTTTTTTTGTTGCTCGCCGGCTTCATTTAGTTCCTGTATCTGTTCCAGGATCTCCTGTTCGGCCAGGCTCTGTTCAGCACCCTGGGCTTTCGCCTTATTCAGGACCTCGAGCTGGGTGTGAAATCGCTCCGCAGTTTCTTCATTAGACTTTAACTGTTCATCATGGGCTTTCCGCAGCCACTCGATTTCAGCGTTCGTCTTGTTTTCTTCCTCAAAGAGCCGGCGCGTTTCTTCCTCGAGCTTCTGGCGCACGGTTTCTTGTGCGCCGAGGCGGCTCATGCTCTCATTGATCAGGTTCTCCTGATCCTGCTGTCGATTCTTGAGTTGATCGATTTCGGCCGCGAGCTGCTCTTCCTGTTGGTATCTTTGCTCGAGTTCGGACTCTGCTGAAGAACGGGCTGTTGCCAGTGCGTTCAGTCGTTGTTTCGTCCCTTCGATTCGCAGCAATTGTTCTTCAACAACCTGGCGCAGCGTTTCAATCTCCACAATCAGCTGTTGTTCCTGCTGCGCTTTTTCCTCTGCTTCGGCCTGCTTCTGGTAACGTGCTTCAACTTGTTTTAGCAACCGAACTTCGGTTTGCTCGATGACGCCGAGTTGTTCTGCCTCAGACTTGCGGAGGGCTTCGATCTCTTCGGTTAACCAGCGCTGACGCTGGATGCATTCCTGCACGTCCGCGGCAGCCTGGTTTCGTGCCGCTTCCTGTTCGCGCAGTCGAACTTCCGCTTCTGAGACTTTGGCGAGTTGCTCTTGCCCGGCTTTGCGGAGGGTCTCAACCGCGGCGTTGAGTTGTCTTTCGGTTTCAACCTGCTGCTCAAACTGAGATTTGATGTGACGGCGAGTCTCTTCCTCGACGGCAAGTTTCGCGTTGATTTCCTCGATACGCCTGAGGTACTCGGCCTCAGCCTTGCGCATCACCTGGATCTCCGTGATGAGTTCCTGCTCGCGTTCAGCGTGCCGGCGCAACTCACTCTCCGCGAGCGAGCGCGTTTCCTCCCGTGCCGCCAGTTGCCGCTTGGTTTCTTCGATCTGCGCGAGGAGTTGGGTCTCTGCTTCGCGCATCGAACGGATTTCTACCTGCAGTAACTCTTCTGTCCTGGTACGGTGTTTCAGTTCAGCTTTCGCCGTTTGCCATGCCGTTTGCTGCTCGCTCAGCCTCGCTTCGACTTCTTCGATTCGTTTAAGGTCGTCCCTTTCCGCTCGATACAAGGCCTCGATGTTGGTGCGCAGGTCTTGTTCTTTCCCAGCCCTTTCCTTTGACTCGACTTCAGCTTTGGCGAGGATCGATTTAAGCGCGGCCAGTCGCTTCTCCTCCTCTTTCGCGCGGCGCAGGGCGGCTTCAGCCTGACGCTGCGCTTCCTCAGCAGCTTGACATCTTGCTTCGAATTCGGCTTTCTCTCTGGCAGCTTTCACTTCGGCGCGGCGACGCGCTAGTTCGATTTCCGCTTGTTGCAATGCGGCTTCTTCCATCAGCAGGTGGTCCGCGTCAACCGAGAGCACGATTTTATCAGCCTCGTTTTCATGCGCAGTGCTGGAAGGAGAGAGCCGTCTATCAGAATTCATAAGCGGGTCAGATTGCTCCACGGAATGGGTGAAGCCGGATTCAATCGTGAGGTCAGGCTGAATATTTTCCTCTGGCTTTGAAAATTTGGAAGAGGGTTCGTTTATCATCGAGTTCTCCCGCATCGAAGCGCTCTCGGGAATCTGGGGAATCTGAGGTCGACTTCCCTTGGCGGCTTGACCCTCTTGCTAAGACGAGCGAATCCGGACGCTTTTAGCAAATCTCGGGTTGCAGGTAATCTGAAGTGTGAAAAATTTTAATAATCTTTCAAACTGGCAGGAGGGCGAATCCGGATCGCCCTGATCTTTGGGCCAAACAGGCAGCGGGCACCGCCTTTAAGCCTCTAGGATTCTCGCTGATTTCGAGGCTAAGGTCAATAAAATATTGAGTTATCAAGCGGGTCTCGCGCTCGCCGTGTCGCTGAATGACGAATATCGGGCGGAATTCCCGAGATTTGACTTAAGAATAAAGGCTTGGGTGAAGCCGCTGATTTATCAGCAGTTTCCGCAGGTTTTGGACCGCCAGGGGCCCGGACGTTAGTTGGGAAGGGGTGAAGTAGCGATTCGACTGCTGTTTCGGCTGATGACTCCCGGGATCGGATACCAAGAATAGTCAAAAGCCCGTTTAAGGGTTCTCCGACGGTGGGTTCGACGGAAATACCGATCGGCGCGCCGCGGGACGGCAACCTGACAAACGTCCCGACTTACTCTAATGCTTGTCCTTGTTTTCCTCTTCGTGTTTGGCGTCCCGCTCAGCAACGATGGCGTCGAAACGCTGCTGTTGGTCATTGGTGAGGATTGAACGAATTCGCGAGCGCGCCTGTTGGCGAATTGTTTCATAGCGCGGTTTCACTTCAGTGCGCAGGGCGCGATACTGGTTACGCGTGTCGTCGAGGATCGCGTGAATCTGCTGAGACTGCTGATCGTTAAGGTTGAGATCGCGACGCATGCTTTCGAGAAGCTGATCGGTTCCGCGCGGGCCACGCGCTTCGCGGACACGAGCGGCGCGGGACCGGTAAAGACTGTCAAGCGATGCTCCGGTCACGCACCCGAGAGCGAAAACGACGACGATCGCTAGCCATAAGGCAATTCGAATTCGAGTCCGCTGATTCATCTCGCGACCTCCCGATCTTCATTAATAATTGTGTCTAGCACCTCGTCCGGTGATAAGGGACGCCGCTCGGCAAAGACGATGTGTTGAACTCCCGCGTCGCTGGTCTCAAACAGGGCCTGATCGCTGAACTGCGGCGATGTTTGCGGCGAAGTTGAATTGGTGAAAATAAAAAGGCCCAAAGCCAACACTGCAGCTCCGGCGGTTGCTGGTATGGCATGCCGCATGACCGTCTTGAAAATCGACCAGCGGTCCGACGTTTCGCGGCGAACGCTTTCCGCCGTAATGCGGGCTCGCACTCGCGAAAACAGCCAGGGCGAAGACGCGGCCACATGGGCTTCCGCTTCGTTAGTCGAGGAGGCCTGCACAAGTTCCCGGCCAATTTTGTCGAGATGCTCGTCAGCTGCGCGAAATTTCTCAGTGATCATTGGCTTGTCCTTTCAGTGACTGCCATGGTTGAAAACGCATCCGTGATTTCAATGGTTACACTAGTTTGCGCAAGTGCCGCCGCAACGCGGCGCGCGCCCGGTGAGCCCGTACTTTGACCTTGGACGCGGACCAATTCATAAGTCGGGCGATTTCGTTCACCGACATGTCTTCCGCGTTCAAAAGGACCAGTACCAGCCGATCCTCCGGTCCCAACCGGGCCAGAAGCTTGCGAGCCAAATCCCTCCTGACCGAGGCGGATTCGGCGTCGTCGGAACGGGCATCGGTCCGCAAACGCTTCTCCAGCCATCCGGTTTCTTCTTCAGACAGATCACTGGCGAGGCTTTCAGCGCGACGCTTTATGCGGCGCAATTCGTCGTAACAGGTATTGAACGCTATGCGGGCGATCCAGCCGGCAAACAGCGAATCGTCATCGGTTTCGCTGTTGGTGTAACTATCCAGCGCGAAATAAACCTTCGTGAAGGTCTCCTGAATGATTTCTTCGATTTGTTCGCGTTGATGGAAAAAACGGCCCGCGATTACCGCCACCCGCCGGCGGTGTCGATTGAACAACTCTTCGAAAGCCGGCTCATCGCCCTGGCGCGCCTGGTCGACCAGATCCTTGGTTCGTGTCCGGTTCACCGGCGACAATGATAATTCATCGGTCGCGATTACTGAGTTTGCCATTGGCTTTCCAGAGGATCATTCGGATTTCAGCCCCTGAGCGCAAGGCCCGGCGGATGACGACGGGATAAAGCAGACAAGCACACCGAGTTTCTACCAGGGCGTCACACACGTTGTCTAGACGCTCATCAGTTCGTGCTCTTTGCTGCTGGCAAGTTCGTCAATCTTCGTTATGTAGGTGTCGGTCAGTTTCTGGATCTGATCAAGTCCGTCGCGTTCGGCATCTTCCGAGATGGTCTTGTCCTTGAGCATCTTCTTTAGCTTGTCGTTCTCGTCGCGGCGAATGTTTCTAATGGCCGTGCGATGTTCTTCGGCGATTTCGTGGACTTGTTTCGCGAGTTGTTTACGGCGTTCCTCGGTGAGTGGAGGAATGGGAATACGAACCAGTTTGCCGTCATTGGAAGGATTTAATCCCAGGTCAGCAGCGCGAATGGCTTTTTCGACATTGCCGAGTTGCGTTGGGTCCCACGGTTGCACGGTAAGCATCTGCGGTTCAGGCGCATGCACTGATGCCATCTGATTCAAAGGAGTCGCGGTGCCATAGTAGTCGACCACGATGGTGTCCAGCAGGCTCACGGCCGCGCGACCCGTGCGCACCGTTGCCAGCTTGCGGCGCACGTCTTCGATGGCATGTTCCATTCGCGGCCGAGTTTCTTTGATGATGTCTTTTTCGCTCATAACGGTCGGAAATCGTAATTCGTGCTTTGGATTTAGTAAAGCCGCGATCTGCCTTTGCAATGCCTGCCTCGACCTTGGCCCGCACGAAAGGTGAGGTTGCGCACTTCGGCTTATTCAACGGGGCGAAGTCAGGGGTCTTTCGAGGCACACGCGAGTTCCGACGCCATCTTCTCCGGCGATCACGCGCAGGATGTTTCCGGGCTTTCGCATGTTGAAGACGACTATCGGCAGATTGTTATCCATGCATAGAGAGATTGCTGACGCGTCCATTACCTTTAGTTGCTTTTCCAGGACTTCCTGGTAAGTGATGCAGTCAAATCTGGTGGCGGCAGCGTCCTTCATGGGATCGGCTGAATATACACCATCGACTTTCGTGGCTTTCAAAATCACATCAGCCTTGATTTCAAGCGCGCGGAGCGCGGCAGCCGAGTCGGTGGTGAAAAACGGATTGCCCGTACCGGCGGCGAATATGACGACCCGCGCTTTCTCCAGATGGCGCACCGCGCGGCGCCGGATAAACGATTCGGCCAATTCAGGTATCGCGATAGCCGAAAGCACTCTCGTGTGCACATCCAATTTTTCCAGCGCGTCTTGCAGAACAACGGCATTCATTACGGTCGCCAGCATGCCGATGTAATCGGCGGACGAGCGGTCCATGTTGCCGGCGCTTTTGGACACTCCACGAAATATGTTTCCGCCGCCGACCACAACTGCGATTTGCACCCCCAGAGCGTGAACCTGCTTGATTTCTTCGGCGACGGCATGAGCGACATCCACATCAATACCGTAATTTTGTTCGCCCATCAGGGCCTCGCCGGAGATCTTCAGGAGTACACGATGGAATGCTGGTTGTGACGATTGGGCAGTCATACTGACTCGGAGTTTCGAGTTCAACTTGAATTGTCTCGCTTTGAGAAAAATCTAAATGCCGGTTTGTTAACTTGAAACGCGAAACCCGAAACTCGAGACTTGAAACTTACTTAACTTGCAGCAAGCTTAGCAACCTCGTCGCCGAAATCGTCCTCGCGCTTAGCGAGGCCCTCGCCCATCTTGTAGCGAGCAAAGCGGCGCACGGTGATGCTCTCCCGGATTGTGGCAATCTTCTCAGTTACCAATTCGCCGACTGTCTTGGCCGGCTCTTTGATGAACGGCTGATCGAGCAGCACCACTTCTTCGTAGAACTTGTTGAGCCGCCCTTCGACGATCTTGTCGATAACCTGATCGGGTTTATTCGCGTTTTTTGGATCATTCCTGGCCTGGGCCCGCGCGATGTCGCGTTCCTTATCCAGAGTCCCAGTCGTAATCTCTTCACGCGAAACGTAACGTGGCTCGGCCGCGGCGATATGCATCGCGATGTCTTTGACCAGTTGTTGGAACTCGTCGCTGCGCGCCGCGAAATCAGTTTCGCAGTTAACCTCGACCAGCACGCCAACTCTTCCGCCCATATGGATGTAAGATCCGACTACGCCCTCTGCCGCGACTCGACCTTCTTTTTTCTTTGCGGAAGCCAAACCTCGTTCGCGCAGAATTTCAATCGCCCGTTCTTCGTGACCTTCTGCTTCTGTGAGTGCACGTTTGCACTCCATCATTCCGGCGCCGGTTTTGTCGCGCAGCGCCTTAATACCGCCCGTAGTTATCTCTGCCATGATTGCTCGTGTTCTCCCTAACTTGTGGCACCGTCTTTCGGTCTGGATTTTTCCTGCCAGGGTGACAAGCCAAGTCTGTGCTACTTTCATTAAAACGCGCAGCCCGGCGGAGTTCCCGCTTTAGAGGCTGCGCTCGCCGATACGAATCGCTTTTTGTTCTGCTAATTAACTGGCGGCGACTACCGTCTCCGCAGTCTCGGGTACGACCTCATCGCCAGTCGCTGTCTCGGATGATTCGTCAGTGGATGCGGGTTGCGCCATTTCTGCTCCTGCATTTTCGTCGCTGCCGCTTTCGGCTGCAAATCCGGGACCGCTTGCTGTCATTGCTTCGTCCACCGCCGGTTCCGCCGTTTCAGTGCCTTCGGTGACCACGCCGCCTTCGGTTAACATTTGCTGGCCTTCGAGCACCGCGTCAGCGATCCGCGAGGCGAACAGTCGCACCGCCCGCAGCGCGTCGTCATTGCCGGGAATGACATAATCAATTCCTTCGGGCGAACAATTGGTATCGACGACCGCCACAACCGGAATTCCCAGCTTGTTCGCTTCCGCGACCGCAATCTCTTCCTTGCGCACGTCGATGACGAATACGGTATCGGGCAGGCGTGACATGCTCTTGATTCCCGAAAGATTTTTTTCCAGACTCTGGCGTTCGCGATCCAGCTTGATACGCTCTTTCTTTGTCATCTTCTCGTAGCGGCCGTCGGTCTGCATCGCTTCCAAATCTTTCAGTCGCTTGATTGACTTTTGCACGGTCTGGAAATTTGTTAACAGACCTCCCAGCCAGCGCTGATTAACGTAAAATTGGCCGGCGCGCTCAGCTTCCTCGCGCACCGAATCCTGCGCCTGCCGCTTGGTGCCCACGAAAAGAACTGTCTTGCCGCGATCTTCAGCGATCATGTTCGTAACGAACTGAAGCGCTTCCCGAAACATCTTCTGCGTTTTTTGCAGATCGATAATGTATATGCCGTTGCGCTCGCCAAAGATGTATTCCTTCATCTTGGGGTTCCAACGACGCACCTGATGGCCGAAGTGAACACCGGCCTCCAGCAACTCTTTCATCGTAACCGTTACCAAAACTACCGTCTCCTTATGTCAATTGGTTTCTGTGCTCGCCGCGACTGCGCTCTCGCTCTAAAAGCAACCAATGAAAGTCGCGACAATGGATTCAAGAACATTTTCGATTTTTGATTTCCGATTGGCGATTTAAAAACTGTGTCACCAAGGGGGCCAATCGGAAATCGGCAATCGAAAAATTGGCAATTTGTCATCTCTTGGAAAACTGAAAGCGTTTACGCGCACCCTTCTGTCCGTATTTCTTTCGTTCCTTAATGCGCGGGTCCCGCGTGATCAGACCGGCCTTTTTCAGCGTCGGGCGCAAGTCGCCGTTATAGTCGATCAAAGCGCGAGTAATGCCGTGACGGATTGCGCCCGCCTGACCCGCCGGCCCGCCGCCTGCTACGTTCACCAGAATGTCGAATTTATTTGCTGTCTCGGTTAACTGCAAGGGTTGCCGGATGATCATCCGCAAGGTTTCGTTCGGAAAATATGTTTCGAACGGTTTGCGATTTACCTGGACCGCACCCGCACCCGGGCGCAAATACACGCGGGCGGTCGAAGTTTTTCGCCGGCCCGTTCCGTAGTATTGAATCTCTGCCACTTTAATAATCCTTTTTAGCTAACTAACTTTTTCGTGATGTGTTTTGGGATTTGAATTGGAGTGGTTGGGGTTGCTGGGCCGTGTGAGGGTGGTCGGCGCCGGCATAGACTTTTAACTTCTTCGTCATTGCTCGTCCGAGTTTGGTCTTCGGCAGCATTCCTTTCACTGCTAATTCAATAACGCGCTCGGGATGTTTTGCGAACATCTCGGTAACAGAAGTTTCCCGCAGTCCTCCGGGGTACAAAGTGTGACGGCGATAAACTTTGTCGGTTACCTTCGATCCGGTAAACATCGCCTTGCTCGCGTTAACCACGATTACGTAATCACCCATGTCGAGGAACGGCGTCCATTTTGGATTCCGCTTGCCGGTGAGGATGGCGGCCACCTCTGAGGCAAGGTGTCCAACTGTTTGACCGGTGGCATCCACGACGTGCCACTTTCGTGCCGCAGCCAAACCGACACCGCTGGGGAAGTATGTTGACATAGTTAAATTCTTCTGTTTTAAGCGCCTAAAACGCGAACGGCTAGAATAGAAAACGACCAGACCATTGTCAAGCGAACTTCACCAGTCGCAACGAGGTCTTTACTTCACTTTTGAATCGCGCTGCTGATAACATCGGGAGCGCGTGGGCCGGCGTAGCTCAGTTGGTAGAGCAACTGATTTGTAATCAGTAGGTCGGGGGTTCAAGTCCCTTCGCCGGCTCCAGTCAGTTAATAACAACTCACATCGTGGACGCGTTACGCGCGTCGTCTTCCGGTTGAGCAAAATACCTAACTTCACCGGCCAGTCACACTTGCAAAGGCCACTGATCATCGGTTAAAGTGACGAGTTTGCGGCTGGGTCGGGTTCGCCTGCAATGAGAAGCTCTGTGCGGTTTTTCTGGCGGCTCTTCTCACATTGATACCGGACATGCAGGGGTGGTCGAGTGGTTAATGGCACCGGGCTGTAAACCCGGCGGGCTTCACTGCCCTACGTAGGTTCGAATCCTACCCCCTGCACCAGGTGAGATTTCAAATTTCACATTTGAGATTTCCGAAGTGAGCGGGTGTAGCTCAGTTGGTAGAGCATCAGCCTTCCAAGCTGAGGGTCGCGAGTTCGAGTCTCGTCGCCCGCTCCAATCCAGAACAAGTTGTTGACTTGTTCGTTTTGAGACTTGAGCGAGCGCGCGATCACGATGAATCGGGATGCGCTACGGCCCGCGTAGCTCAGGGGTAGAGCGCCTCCTTGGTAAGGAGGAGGTCATGAGTTCAAATCTCATCGCGGGCTCCAGGAGTAACACAGACTGAAGGTCTGAGCAGTTTTAGTTTAGAGGTGGGAAAGGGCCCGCCGTAAGCAGACGAGGCAGAAGATACCAAGATGAGCAAAGAGAAATTTGATCGCAGCAAGCCGCACGTGAACATCGGGACGATCGGACACGTGGACCACGGGAAGACGACC